>Ga0070399_1003987_pt1 | contig 12564 bp, 11 predicted proteins | sample BioMet4_FD_61217 | JGI IMG/M metagenome (GOLD analysis project Ga0070399, IMG submission 61217) | Microbial communities from bioreactor (seeded with sewage sludge) at LBNL, California, USA - Biofuel metagenome 4 (version 1) | ecosystem: Engineered > Bioreactor > Anaerobic > Unclassified ... | reverse complement strand
CGAAGCGGTGCAGTGGCTTCTGGGCGGCGAGAGCGGCGTGGAATGGAACCAGACGGGCAAGAACGCTCCGACGCCGGAAAAAGAGTTCGCTCTTCCGGATGCCAATCCAGACATGCGGCGGGTATTCGCCTATCTCATCAAGCAGCGTTTTATTGACAGGGATGTGCTATCCCGGTTCGCCCATGAAAAGCTCATCTATGAGGATAAGCAGTACCACAATGCCGTGTTCGTGGGGCTGGATGAAAACGGGATTGCCCGTCACGCGCATAAACGAGGCACCTATACTCAAGGAGAGCCCTATAAGGGCAATGTGGAAGGCAGCGATCCCAGGTACAGCTTTCACTGGATCGGCAGAAGCGACAGAATGTACGTCTTTGAAGCACCCGTGGACATGTTGTCCTTTATCACACTGAACCCGGGGAGTTGGGCAGAAAACAGCTATGTCACGCTCGACGGCGTGTCGGAACATGCCCTGCTCCGGCAGCTGGAGCTTCACCCAAACCTGCAAAAAGTCATTCTCTGCCTGGACCATGACGAGGCGGGCATCGAAGCCAATGGGCGGCTCCGGGACATTCTGGCTGAAAAAGGATATACGGATACAGCGATTCTGCAATCCACCTGGAAGGACTGGAACGAGGACTTGAAAGCCCTGCATGAGATCACCCCCATCCCTGCGTCGGAACATCCTAAACTGGAGCTTTTGCCGAAGGTTTGCGATGAGCTTTCCGGCTTGTGTGAAGCGCTTGCTTCGCAGAAGGATATCCGTGCCTTCCTGACCGACTGCGCTCAGAAGCTGGAAACGGCGGTTGCATCCGGAAAGGTAATGCCTGAGAATACTGGCATAGCCGTGGACAGCTTGGAATGCATGGCGGCAGGCTCCCTGCTGCTTTTAAAAGACCTGTGCCGACAGATGGAACGGCCCGTGACCGCGGAGCAGCTGGTGTGCAGGCTCCAGTCGGAATACAGGCCCCATGAGGACAGAGGGTGGCTGCGCTCCAGAATGGAGTCCATCCGGCGTGATTTGGCGGACATCGGCAGGCAAATAAACACGCCCGGTATCCGCAGCGAGGACGATATGCTACAGCTCTGCCGGTCTTACCTAAACCTCGCTCTGGGCTGTGTTAAAGCGCGGATGTTCATGGAGTTGGAATCACCCGAACTGATTCCGAAACAGGAGCAGGCCGTAAATTTTACGATGATCATGTAGTATGCCTGCTTGGTTTCATGCTTAAATGATTCGGTATGTTAGCACAAAGCAAAAGAGCAAGAATCATCAAAAGCCAAATCGCTATTCGTGCTATAATCATGACTGGGAGGTGAACGTTGTGACTCATAGCAGGGAAATTCAAATGGCCTTGGATTATATCGAAGTTCATTTAGGCGATCAATTAACCGTAGATGAGATCTCAAAGGCGGTCGGATTCTCAAAGTTCTATTTTCATAGAACTTTTCAGGACGAAGTCGGTATTCCAATCTACGATTATATAAAAAAGCGGAGGCTTGCCAGTGCTGCCTCCGCGCTGCTGAATACGAATGCGTCGATTCTTGAGATCGCCCTAATGTCCCATTTTGAATCACAGGAAGCCTTCACAAGAGCATTTAAAAGTGTTTATGGACTGCCACCGGGAAGATACAGGCTGGCCATTCAAAATTTAATGATAGGAGACATCAATATGGAAAAGCAGAATGACATTAACGGCTGGATTATCACGGGAACGGCTCCCGAGAAATACCAGATGGGTACCGACCACGCTATTTATCATATGGGTTCAAAATCAGCCATGATGCGCTCTGTTGCCGAGAATTACGAAAACGGCGAATATGCCACTATCATGCAGCAGATCAGTGCAAAAGCCTTTACTGGGAAACGGATGCGCTTTTCAGGCTTTGTTAAAACACAAAACGTCGAAGGCTGGTGCGGATTATGGATGAGAATTGATAATGCCTTGGGTACCACTCTGAAGCTGGATAACATGCAGAGCAGAGCGATTACCGGAACAACCGAATGGAACCATTATTTCTGCGTACTGGACATTCCGGAGAATGGCGCCATCATAAATCTTGGAATATTGCTGTACGGGAAAGGACAGGTGTGGTTCGACAACGCTGATTTTCAGGAGGTTGACCGTAATACGCCGACAACCGAATTTGTTCCCAATGAAGTTTTCCCCGACCATCTTGTAAACCCATCCTTTGAGGAAGTGTGATTCACTTACGCTGTAAAATTTGAATATTAGGTACAAAACCGTCGAAGAGCCTGAAAACTCTGCGGCGGTTTCTTTATGGGCACACAGGCTTTCTACGGTCTCCAACCCACGAAAACGCAGGTGATTTTATTATCTTTGTCCGCGTCCGAGTAAAAAAGCACAGTATATTGCTTGGTATAGACGTAATAATGCGAGAGCTTCAAATCCGTCAGATCCGTGTACCACTCGTCGCCAAAGGTGTGGTTCTTCGCGTCCTCCGACCAGCCGTCGCCGATCATGCTGTCAAAATCGGCGGCATCCACGGTAAACAGCATATGAACGCTGAAATCCTGTCCCGGCTCGTAATATCCCTTCAGATAGGCCGCGGATTTCGGAATGGTGATGCTGTACTCATCGCTCAGGGTCTTAAGCCATTTATCGTTGAATCCATCCTTGATCTCGGACGGAGAGAATGCTTTATCAATGATATCCGTGCAGCCGCAGAGCGAGAAAAGGGTACCCGCGCTCAGTATCATAACCAATATTTTAGTCAGTCTTTTCATCGCACCCGTTCCTCCTGTATTCCAAGATGTCTCCAGGCTGGCAGTCAAGCGCGGCACAAAGCTTCGCCAGGGTTGAGATCTTCAACGCCTTTGCTTTTCCGTTTTTCAGAATGGAGATATTGGTGATCGTGACGCCGACACGTTCCGCCAACTCCGTAACGCTCATTTTTCGTTTGGCAAGCATGACATCGATATTGAAAATGATTTCATCTTCCATGCGCTTCTCCTTATATCGTCAGGTCGCTTTGTTCTTGGAGGTCCGCGGCTTTCCTCACAAGATGGGACAGAGCGGCTGAAACAGCGGAAATGGCGATTCCGATGACCAGCACGATCAGGGACATCAGCACAATCCCAGGATGGTTCATATCAAGAAGCCAATACACGATGTTCATGACAAAGAAAAAACCGGTGTCGGTTACGGCCAAGACGGCAACCCGTTTCAGCAGTTTCGCGTTTTCTACCGAGAAAGAGCGATTTCTTCCGATGTTCCCGGCAATTCTCCACCCGAACGCCAACACGACATAACAGGGAATGCCCGTAACCCATATCAAAATCATCCAGGGCAGATAGCAATATGCAAATTCGGGATAGCTTGCTGCCAACGATTGCCCAAGGGACGGGATTACCCACACGTAGACTAGCAATCCGCATAAGCCGACGACGATAATAATGCATTTCAACCATTTTGACAAAGAGGACTGATTCACAGGCAAGACCTTCTTTCCGATATTCCTTGTACTGATATCCACAATTATAGTCATCAGCTATTTGCATGTCAATGAATATTTATCGTAACGCGATAAATAAGGGCGCGGATTCTCGCTTTACAATTCAGGTATCTGAAAGTCTTTTAATAAAAAATACGGAGGTGATCTCATTGCAAGCATCACAAATTATCACCCTGATTGCCGCCGGACTCACCATGTTCGGCGTGATCGGATTTTTATCTCTTCTAGCTCATTACTACACCCTGAACGGCATCAAATCCAAGACCGTGGGCGACGGCCAGCACGGCACGGCGCGCTGGGCAACCAAGCAGGAAATTAAAAAGACCTTTGCGGAAGTCCGGTTTGAGCCGGAAAAATGGCGCAAAGGAGAGAACCGGCCTACGGCACAGGGATTGGTGGTCGGCTGGCGAAAGGCGGCCCTGTTTGATAAAACGGCTCCCTATGGTTACGCGATGGTGGATGACGATGATATCCACTGTTTGATGATCGGCGCGGCCGGTGTTGGCAAGACCGCGAATTTCCTCTATCCAAACCTGGAATACGCCTGCGCTTGCGGCATGTCTTTCATCACCACTGATACGAAAGGCGATCTTTACCGCAATTACGCGGGAATCGCAAAGGATTATTACGGCTACCATGTGGCGGTCATCGACCTGCGCAACCCCACCCGCTCGGATGGCAACAACCTACTTCACTTGGTTAACCGGTACATGGACCTGTATCTCGTAAATCCCGATCATCTGGCGTACAAGGCCAGAGCCGAGAAATATGCCAAAATCACTGCAAAGACTATCATCAACTCCGGAGGCTTCGACACTGCTTCGGCCGGACAGAACGCCTTTTTCTACGACGCTGCTGAGGGTCTTCTGACATCTGTCATTCTGCTGATCGCCGAATACTGCGAGCCGAAGCAGCGGCACATCGTGTCGGTGTTCAAGCTCATTCAGGATCTGCTTGCACCAAGCGGCGTGAAAGGCCGGACGCTCTTTCAAATGCTTCTGGCACACCTGCCGGACGATCATAAGACAAAATGGTTCGCGGGAGCCGCGCTCAACACGGCGGAGCAGGCCATGCAGAGCGTCCTTTCCACGGCGCTATCCCGGCTTAACGCTTTTCTGGATTCCGAGCTGGAGCAGGTGCTGTGCTTCGACACCGCCATTGACGCAGAAAAATTCTGCACGGAGAAAAGCGCCATCTTTCTCGTCATGCCGGAGGAAGATAACACAAAGTATTTTATTATTTCACTGATCGTTCAGCAGCTCTACCGGGAAATCCTCTCGGTGGCCGACGAATACGGCGGAAAACTGCCGAACCGCGTGATGATGTTTCTCGACGAGATCGGCACCATCCCCAAGATTGAGTCGGCTGAGATGATGTTCTCCGCCAGCCGGTCGCGCCGGGTATCCATCGTCGCCATTATCCAGAGCTTTGCGCAGTTGGAGAAGAACTACGGCAAGGAGGGCTCGGCAATTATCATTGACAATTGCCGTGCGACTCGTTCCTGACTGAAAAGGTCAGGCACAAAGCTGAAAGCGAGGTGAAAAATCAGCTTTGGAGAACTGATAATCCAAAGGGTGGAATGATGGGGTAACGCCCTGAAACGCCCTCCCTGATACTCCGACTGGCGGTGTAAACGGAAACGTTGACCGTCAGAAGCTCGGTGAAGTCGGCTGAGAGCAACCGTAAGTAAAACGGCGGATGCCACACACGAAAACCGTTCAGCGGTGAACGGCGTTGCCTATAGGCCGGGGGTCTATAAAATGCCTATGGTGAGAATGTCCTTAAAGGACTGACGAATCCGCGAATGTAAGGGTCTAAATGTCGGCCTTATTGAAAAGTAAGGATACGAGAAATCGTAGTTGGTGTGGTTGAGTAAAAATGACAGTTATGAAAAACCATAATGCGTTACAGGCGCACCCAAGCCAACAGGCTTATAGCGGACACCTACGGGCATATGCACAGATAGGTTTATCGGAACGGGGAAAGGTATTGGGCTTCCCTATTTGGGAAGTAATCTGACGAAGCAGATATCCATGAAAGCCTACGGATATACCATGGTTATTGCCATTGCAATGCTGTTCATTGATTGGCGGATCGGCCTGATGGTCCTGACAGGCGCGGCACTGTTTCTGTTTGTAAATTCTCGGATGCAAAAAAAGTCCGGAGAGATTTCCAACGCCCGCCAGCAGGCGCAGGAAAACCTCGTGGGCGCGGTACTTGAATACATTCAGGGTATGAGCATCGTAAAATCCTTTAACCTGGACGGCAGTTCCAATCAGAAAATCAGCCGGGCAATCAAGGGCAGCAAAGAACAAAACCTGAAAATGGAACGTGTTTTTGTCCCATATGGTATTGTGCAAACTGCAATTTTAAGGCTGATGAGCGTGGCGGTTATTTTCGCATCGGTCTGCTTCTATCAGAACGGAACCATGAGCATGATCGTATGCCTTCTTATGGTGGTTACGTCTTTCATGTTTTTCGGTCAACTTGAAAAAGCGGGTGAAAAGTCCTTCTCACTGCAGCTTCTTGATGCTGCGATGGAAAAGGTAAACGCAATCGACGAGACTCCGGTTATGGATGAGGAAGGCAAAGATATTACTCCGGAAGATTTTGATATTGTGTTCCATAACGTCGACTTTTCATATGGAGAGCGGAAAATCTTATCCGGGATCAACCTGAGTATCCCCGAAAGGACGATAACTGCGGTGGTCGGCCCGTCAGGCAGCGGCAAAAGTACGCTTTGCAGCCTGATCTCCCGTTTCTGGGACGTGGATAACGGCAGCGTGACTCTCGGCGGACACGACGTCAGAGAATATAAGCTTGACAGCCTTCTAAAAAACATCAGCATCGTGTTTCAGAACGTCTATCTGTTTGCTGACAGCATAGAAAACAACATCAAATTTGGAAAGCCGGATGCTACCCACGAGGAAGTCGTGGCAGCCGCAAAAAAGGCCTGCTGCCACGATTTTATCACCGCTCTTCCGGACGGTTACAATACGGTCGTCGGAGAAGGCGGAGCTACCGTCTCCGGCGGCGAGAAGCAGCGCGTTTCCATTGCCCGTGCCATTCTGAAAAACGCTCCGATCATTATTCTGGACGAGGCGACTTCCAGTGTGGACCCGGAGAATGAGAGCCAGCTCCAGCAGGCCATCACAGAACTGACACAGGACAAGACAATCATTATGATTGCGCATCGTCTGAAAACTGTCCGCAATGCCAATCAAATTGTCGTGATCGCAAACGGCAGTATCTCACAGAAAGGGACTCATAATGAACTGATTAAGGAACCCGGAATTTACGCAGACTTTGTCAACGTGAAGCAAGAAGCCATTGGATGGAAGCTGGCCTGAGAATAACAATCGGCAGCATGGCGATACAAAGAAATCTACATAGCTGCAGATGCTGGTGACACTGCGCAGAATTTTGATAGTATACCGGCAAGCAGGGCCAGAAGAACAGACAGGACACCGACGAAGCTATTGGCATGAACACCGATAAAATAGCCCGCGATGGTCGGCCCGAAAAACAGGCCGAGGAAAGTCAGTGCCTGAAGGATTCCGTTCGCCGCGCCGCGCATTTCCTGATTAACCAATTTGTTGATTTGTGAGGGAATACCCGCGGTCAGGCACATATATCCTGTCATATTCAAAATGGTGGCAATAGTTATAAAATTAATCCCGCCCAGGAACAAGAACAGCCAGCCGATGAGCATGAGAGCAAACGATGAAATCGCGACAGAAACATAATGTCCTCGGTCACTGATATTTGCCGTTACCTTCATTGCAACGATGCCGACGATAATGGCGGGCAGAAAAATCATCCACATCTTCCCGGCACCGATAAGCAAATTGATTTCTTTCGGCACAACGAGGAAGAGAACTGTAAATATGTACTGATTGATAAATCCGCACAGTGAAAGAAATATAACTGTCTTGTCCTTAAGCAGGATTTTCATCTGTTTCCCGAAGGGCACCGTATGTTTTTCAGTCTTGGATTTCGCTTCTTTTATAAATAACAGAATAAAAAGCAGTGCTACAAGTATCAGCGCCGCACAAATGAGGAACATGTACCGAACCGGCATGATATTGTAAAGAAGAGGTCCTCCGACGAACGCGCCCACACCGCCGACGGCGACGATGACACCGGCAATGCTCATGGCTCTGCTCTTTTTATCGTCTTCCACACCGTCGTTAATCCAGGAATAGGCTAGGCCCTGAATGGCTCCGCACCCCTGCATGGCTCTTGAAATTATCAGAGAATAGATATCATTGGCCAGAAAGCCGATAAACAAACCGCCAGACAGCAAAGCAAGCCCCGCCAAAATGACGGGTTTACGGCCTATTCGGTCGCTAAGGCTTCCGTAGGGAATCTGAAATATGGCATTTGCCAAGCCATAAATACCGAGTGCGAGGCCGCACAAAAACGGCGTATTCCACTTTAGAGTTTCACCGTATATATCAACAAACGAGTTGAGCATCGTCATAGATAAGGTTTGCAGTCCTATAACGCTTCCGAGCGCAATCAAAAACCGTATCTGCACGGCTGTAAATTTACTTTCACCTGACATCTAAATTCCTCCTCATAAAACAGGCTATACTAATATTCGAATTATCATTCGAATATTAGTATAGCCCGGCACTTGCCAATGTCAATGGTTTTCGAATGTTTATTCGAATTTTGTTGACATCGGCAAATATGAACTGTAAACTGATCTTAACGGGAGGGAAACTATATGGATGAAAAGAGAATCGTCAGTAAATTCAAACAGACCCGAAGTATCAATACAAAAGAGAAAATTGTCGAAGCCGCCGAGAGCTATTATTGCCAAAACGGTTATTACGCCTCATCCGTTCAAAAACTGGCAAACGCTGCGGGCGTATCCATCGGCAGCTTCTATTTTTATTTTAAAGACAAGGGCGAACTTTTAGTCGAGGTTTACCGGCGTCAGCATGAGCGGTTTATCCGAACAATCAGCAATGCACTCAGCAGAACCGAGCAGTATAAAAGTGACCGCAAAGCCTGGCTGCACGCCTTTATCCTCGATTTGCTTGAGTCGTACGGAAACTCCGGAAAATTGAGAATCGAACTGAAAGCGCTCAATTATGAGAATCCGCAGATTGCCGAGCAGCGAAAAATGGTTAAAAACCAGGCGGTTGAAATGATGATGGAGTCAATCGGAGGTTCGCTGATGATGAGTGATCTCAAAGTCAAACATCCGCAGATTGCTCTTTTGTTTATCATAGATATGGTTGACGCCACCTATGACCGCATTGCGGGAGGAGATCAGATGGATAAAGAAGCCATTATAGAAGAATGTTTAGACGCCGTTTATAAATACCTGTTCCTCTAAACCTCCCAAGATCAATCAAAATTAAAGAAGTGATATATGCGTGCAAATTGAAAAGATTAAAGCTCAGCCGTTCGACTGTATGCAGTATTTTTACGGTGCTGTTCAGGAGCCGCGCATCCGCTGCCAAATACGGCTTCACGGTCACATGAGCGAAGCGGCTCTTAGGAAGGCGGTCAATCTGTCTTTGGAGGCCGTTCCCCTGATCGGCTGCGTTTTCGATGAGGAGCTTCATTGCTGGAAAAAATGCGGCTTTACAGATAGAGACATCGTTCAGTTGATAGAAGGCGCAAAAGAAGACGACGGCACCGTGCTTCAATACCTACTGAAATCCATAGACCACACCCGCGAGCCTCAGCTCAAAATATTCCTTGTAAGAGAAGAAAAGTGGGATACTCTCTGCATCATCATCAACCATATGGTCTGCGACGGAGCGAGTTTCAAGGAGTATCTGTACCTGCTCTGCGACTTATATTCCAAATGTGAAATGGACCCGAACTACGACAAAAAACCGGAGGCCGCGGGTGAGCGCAGCCTTAATCAGCTCCTGCGGAATCTGAGTTTAAGAGAAAAGCTTGATATTCTGTCCTCAAAATCCAATTCACAAAAGCCCGATCCTGCTATGATTATGCCGATAAAAGGAGATCCCACAAATCCGATCATTGTCATGACTCATATAGAAAAAGAACGGTTTGATGCAATCCGGAGCTTTGCCAAAGCCAGAAATGCGAGTGTGAATGACGTTCTTCTCACCGCGTACGTCCGCGCCCTCCAGCAGGCTACGGGGTGCAGGAGAATCACGGTGCCGTGCCCCGTGGATCTCCGTAAATACAAAAGTGTCGGTCAGCGGTGCGGTTTTTGCAATCTGACCAGCAATTATTGGTGCAATGTTGAAATACGGTCGGGCGAAGGATTTGAGGAGACGTTCCAGAAGGTGTCAGATCAGATGCTGGCTCAGAAAGCAAGCAATGAATGCCTAAAAGCGCCGATGTTGTTTCATGTGATGTGCCGTTTGCTTCCGTTTGAAACGGTGCGGAAACTGTTCTATAAGGTTTCATCAGTACCTGTCACATCCTACACCAATCTTGGCATTCTCGATGACGATAAGCTCAGATTTGGAAGTCATGTTCCTTACGATGCGTTTATCAGTACCGCGGTAAAAAAAGCACCTTATTTTCAGCTGTCGATTTCAACCTATAGAGGTTGCTGTACGCTAACAAGCAGCATGTACGGAACGGAAAACGACAGAAAATTCATAGGTGGTTTCCTTGAGCAAATAACAAATGGAATTAATATAATTTGAGCTTCTCCATCATAACTCCATTTGTATATGCTAAATTCATTGCCGGGGGGTGGTTCCTTGCCAAGGCGCATACTTGTTATAGAAGACGAAACAGAAATCCAGAATATATTGAAAGCGTTTCTGGAAGAAGACGGGTATACCGTCAACACGGCCTGCGACGGCGTTGACGGTATGACGGCGTTTCATAACGGGAACTATGACCTGATTCTTCTGGATATTATGCTGCCGAAGGTTGACGGTTTTGCCGTATGCGAAATGATCCGAAAAGAATCAGATGTGCCGATTGTCATGCTGACCGCGCTGGATGACGAGGACGATCAGATCAAGGGATTTGATTTAAAGGTTGACGATTATATTACGAAGCCTTTCTCCATGCAGATTTTACTTCGAAAAATATCCGCGGTACTCAGACGTACGGCAGGTACTTCAAATACAAATTGCCTGACCTATCGGCGGCTAATACTGGATTTGGACGGCTGTAAGGTCTATGTAGATGACAAGCCTATTGAGCTGACGTATCGGGAATTTGAGGTTTTGCGGGAGTTGCTCTGCAATCAGGGCCGCGTACTGACACGGCAGAATCTTCTGAATAGGCTCTGGAGTTATGATTTTTATGGCGATGAACGCATCGTGGATACACACATCAAGAATATCCGCAGAAAATTGGATGTCGATTACATAGAAACCATCAGAGGGGTGGGATACCGCATTGATAAAGAGACTTAAAAGCAGCCTTACGGCAAAAATATTTTTCATAACTGCTGCTATGCTTTTCATGATATGTGTCCTGACCTACGGTTTTATCGCGTGGGTGATGCCGCTGACGTACAGCTCCAATCTAAACAACGAACTATCCAGAAAAGCCGGACAGCTTGTTGCCGAGCTTCAAAAAACAACTCTTTCGGACTGCCAGCCGCTTCTTGATCAGTTTTCCCGTTCCGCTAATGCCAATGTATACATTACGGACACCAGCAATAAGACAGTGAAGGCCTCCGCAGGGAGTACCGTCGTCACCACCACCGTTACCGCCACCGATTCCGTCACCGATTCCGTCACCGATTCCGCAAACAATTCAACCGTTAAAGTAACCGTTATCGGGGATAACGGCTCGCCCGACCAAAATACCGGGAGCGTCCAGGTCACTTCCGGCGATACGTCATTCGCATCCGCATTGGGATATCAGTTTCAATTCCTGTCGGATACCGCTTCATACACCCTGCTTATCACGGTCGGGATGCAGACGGTCAATCAAGCGGTCGAAGCCCTGAGTCAGGTTTTCCCTTGGTTGATTATAGCGGTTCTTGCGCTTTCGCTTCTGGGTTCCCTGTTTTACTCCCGCTACATTACCCGGCCTGTTGTCAAAGTCAATAACATCGCAAAAAAGATGTCAGAGCTCGAATTTGACTGGCGCTGTGACGACAACCGCTCGGATGAAATCGGTATGCTGGGCAAAAGCCTCAATGAGCTTGCCGATAAGCTTTCGAAGGCTCTGGCAGACCTACGGGAGACGAATCTGCTGCTTCAAAGCGATATCGATAAAGAACGGGAACTGGAGAGGCAGCGGCTGGAATTTTTCTCCGCAGTTTCGCATGAGCTGAAAACGCCTATAACGGTAATCAAAGGACAGCTTGAGGGCATGCTGGGGAATGTAGGCGTTTATAAAGACCATGAAATGTATCTGGCGAAATGCCTGTCGGTGACTGCGGTGATGGAGAACACGGTGCAGGAAATATTGACCGTCACCCGAATGGATTCATCCGGTTTTGCTCCCAAAATGCAGCCGCTGGATTTGACAGCGCTTGTTCAAAAGCAGCTTGATGACTACAGAGATTTCATGGAGCAAAAATATCTTTCCCTGCAAACAGAGCTTGCTTCCGGAATTACGGTTTCCGGTGATGACAAATTACTTCAGAAAGCCGTCAGCAATCTGCTCTCCAATGCGGTGCGGTATTCGCCTTCCGAAGGAACGATAATAGTCAGGACAAGCATTGAAAAGAACCAGGCTATGCTTGCCGTTGAAAATTCAGGAGTCCATATTTCTGAAAATTTGATCCCGCATTTGTTCGAAGCGTTTTACAGGGTAGAGCAATCCAGAAACCGACAGACTGGAGGCAGCGGTCTTGGACTATATCTCGTCTCCCGGATTGCGAAACTGCACGGAGCTGAATGCAAAATTAGAAATTCTGAAAACGGCGTATGTGCAACCGTTTCATTCCCGCTTACGCAGATATAAATATTAAATCTTTTAGAAGAGTTGAACTTAGAAGAGTTGAACCAATTGTATCTGATCTGCTTTTTAATTTTTCGACAACAGCAGACTGTTTTCGGTAAAATGAAAGTATCGCAAAAGGTCTCGAAAAAGTTAGCACCCCAAATGGCATAAAAAGTGAGCCATTGTCAGCACCTGAAATAACAGCTACCCTTAGAATTGTCAAGA
>Ga0070399_1003978_pt1 | contig 12588 bp, 9 predicted proteins | sample BioMet4_FD_61217 | JGI IMG/M metagenome (GOLD analysis project Ga0070399, IMG submission 61217) | Microbial communities from bioreactor (seeded with sewage sludge) at LBNL, California, USA - Biofuel metagenome 4 (version 1) | ecosystem: Engineered > Bioreactor > Anaerobic > Unclassified ... | reverse complement strand
CCACCGTGCGCACGGAACTGGCAGGCATACCTTTTCTGCCGGTGCGCACCGATGGAGAGATACCGAAAAGCGCCATACCAAAGGCGCTTGATCAGCTGTCGGAGGTGACTCTGAGAGCACCGGTGATGTGCGGAGACGTAATAATCAGCGATCTGGCAGGCTGTGGAGTTGCAGTCATTGCAACTGACGACGCGGGACAGGAGGATTGAGATGAAACCTTTGGTACTGACTTTTGACATAGGTACTCAGAGTTTGAGAGGCGTGGTCATGGATGATGAGGGGAATATCCTCACCATGGCACAGCGCAGGTTTGAGACACCGTATTTTTCCCTGAACCCGGGATGGGCAGAGCAGAGAGGCGAATTTTACTGGGAAAATATCTGCGCGGCGTCTGAAGAACTGAAGGAAAAGAGCGGTGAGCTCTGGGACAGAGTACAGGCGGTGAGCATCACTACTATCAGAGATACAGACATCTGCCTGGACAAAGAGGGACTGCCGGTGCGGCCGGCTATTCTGTGGCTGGATAAGCGTGAGACTGAGCCTGACGAGCCTATTCCGAGCAGCAGATATATTTTGTTCAAGGCAGTGGGAATGGACAAAACCGTCAGATTTATCAGGCGTATTTCCCATTGCAACTGGATCAGAAAGCATGAGCCTGAGAGCTGGGAACGGACGTATAAATACATGATGTTGTCAGGTTACATGAATTTCTGTTTTACGGGCGAGATGGCTGATTGTACAGCAAATATCATAGGACATCTGCCCTTTGACAACAAAACAGGAAGGTGGCTGACGCCGAAGGATCTGAATCACTGTATTTTTCCTGTACCGGAGGATAAGCTCTGCAGACTGGTGACGCCGGGAGACGTCATCGGACACATCACGGAGAAAGCCGAAAGAGAGACAGGAATCAGGGCGGGACTGCCGCTTATAGCGACGGGCAACGACAAAAGCTGCGAGACTCTGGGACTTTCATGTACGACTCCGGAGAAAGCGGCCATCAGCTTTGGCACGACGGCCACTGTCCAGTATACCATCGACAGGTATGTGGAACCGCAGAAATTTTTCCCCGCATATATATCGGCATATAAGGGCCGTTACAATCCGGAAATCGAGATCTACAGAGGTTACTGGCTGCTGTCATGGTTCAAGAAGGAATTCGCTGCCAAGGAAGTCAGAGAGGCACGGGAGAAGGGCATTCTGGCGGAGGAGCTTTTGAATCAGAGATTGTCAGAGATACCGCCGGGATGTGATGGACTGATCATGCAGCCGTATTTTACGCCCGGAGTAGCCATGCCCAACGCGCGCGGTGCCATCATAGGATTCTCAGACGTGCACACAAGGATACACGTATACAGAGCGATAATCGAAGGTATAAACTTTGCCCTTATGGACGGCATGCGAAATCTGGAAAGGCGCATGAAGACTGAAACCAGAGAGATATTTGTTGCCGGCGGAGGCTCGCGAAGCGATGAGATATGCCAGATAACGGCGGATATGTTCGGAGTACCGGTGTGCCGCGTCCAGACCCATGAGGCCGCGGTGGTCGGCAGCTCCATAATAGCCTTCACTGCCATAGGTCATTTCAGCTCGGTGGAAGAAGCCATTGATTCCATGGTGCATGTAAAAGACAGGTTTATGCCTGATATGGACGATCACAGGATATATCAGAAGATATATAACGAAATATTTACCAAGATATTCGATCGGCTCGAACCACTTTATGATATAAGCAAAGAAATGGAGGAAAGATAATGTCACATCCTTATAAAGATTTTGAACCTCGCTGGTTTGACAGCGATTATTCGGACAGGAGCTATCGCTCGGTGTTCAAATGGGGCGAAAAGCTGCAGATAAAACCGCCGCGTGAATCACTGTACAAACTGCTGAAGAATATCTTCGGACTCACCGATGATGATTTCCGAAAGTACACCGAGGACCTGGGTCTGGATGACGTCGAGTTCGACATTCCCATAAAGCTGACCGACGAAGATATCGCCAGTTTCAAAGACATCGTGGGCGAGGATTTTGTTCGTACAGACAGCTATGCCAGGATGTCCGTGGCTTACGGCAAGACCATGTACGACATTATGCGCCTGCGCAATCACATAGTTGAGAACGTGCCTGACGCGGTGCTCTACCCGGACACCAAGGAGCAGATCGAGGGCATCGTCGCCTACTGCCAGGAAAAGAAGATCCCGGTCTACGTTTACGGCGGAGGTTCATCGGTGACCCGCGGCGTGGAGTGCGTCAAAGGCGGCATCTCTCTCGATATGCGTCTCCGTTTCAACAAAGTGGTGGATTTTAATGAGATCGACCAGACGATCACTGTCGAATCGGGCATGAGCGGACCTAAACTGGAAGAAACTCTGAACAACGCGGAGAAACTTTTCGGCGCCAAACGTGCCTACACCTGCGGACATTTCCCGCAGAGCTTTGAGTTTTCGTCTGTCGGAGGCTGGGTGGTCACCCGCGGCGCAGGCCAGAACTCCACGTATTATGGCTGCATTTCAGATATCGTTGCTGCGCAGGAATACGCGACGCCGGTGGGCACTATCAAGACGGACCCATATCCAAGAAAGGCCTGTGGCCCGGATCTGAACCAGGTGATGATGGGGGGAGAAGGTACCTTTGGGGTCCTGACTCACGTAACGCTAAAGTTCTTTCGCCATATGCCGGAGACTGTAAAGCGCTATTCCTTCATGTTTCCTGACTGGGAGACGGGACAGGCAGCGGCTCGTGAGATCATGCAGTCCGAGGCCGGTCATCCGTCTGTGTTCAGACTTTCAGATCCTGAAGAAACCAGCATCATGCTTTACCTGTATGGAGTTATGGATTCACCGCTGAAAAATCTGTTCAAGCTTAAAGGTATGGAACCCGGCAAAATGTGTCTGTTCCTAGGCTTTACCAACGGCGAAAAGGGCTTCTCGAAGAACCTGGCCCGCCACACTAAAAAGGTCTGCCGCAAGTTCGGAGGCATGAGCCTGACCGGTTATGTGACAAAGGGCTGGGAAAAGGGGCGCTTCAATGATCCGTACATGAGGGACACCATGCAGGATTTCGGTATCGTAATGGATACCATGGAGTGTACAGTCAACTGGAGCAACATGAGCCGCGTCCACGCCGAGGTGCGTGAATACTGCAAGTCAAGGCCTAATACGGTCTGCATGACACACATGTCCCACGTATATCCACAGGGAGCCAACCTCTACTGGATATTCATCACCCGCATGCATGACCCTGCCGAGTTCAAAGCCTACCATGCCGGCATTCTCAATGCGATTCAGAAGAGCGGCGCCTCTATGAGCCATCATCACGGCATAGGTAAAATGTTTGCTCCGTGGCTGGAGGGCTCACTTGGAAATAACGAATACGCTATAATCCGTGCCCTTAAAGAGCATTTCGATCCGGATAATATCATGAACCCGGGCGGAACTCTGGGTCTGGACCTTCCTGATGAGGAAAAGGTGCCGCTGGACAGATAGGCAGAGAAGAGGCAGCTCAGATCACGATGAAACACAGGTGATTGAAAAAATCATCAAGCAAATGACTTTCACTAGCCTATCGAAATGATAGGTACTACCCATAAACAGCTTGGAATCGAGCGATTATACCCACAAAAACACCAGTTTTACGGACAAAACATAGCAAAAGTGCCGTGAAAACTGGTTTTTTTGATAATTTATGGGGCTAATGGCCGGTAAATAATTGTTTTGGGCACAGTCGGTTCCGACGATCCTGCCATTACAGCTGAAGAGGTGAGGCCTGCTTGAAATGCCGATATTATTATATGCTCTGTTAACCGGTTTTATATGAGAGGCAGCAATCCGCATATCGTTTTCTGCCCTGATTAGATTCAGATCAGATGACTTTTTGACAGCATCATTTTCAGGAGTTCGGAGATGGTGCCTTTTTTCTCTTTATAGCGAATGCCGCCGTAGTAGGTGGCTGCAGGTCTGAAATCTCTGATCCCCGATGGATCGAGGTGGAAAAAGTCCTGATCCGCGGTGAAGAAATCCGCATGTTTACCAGTCTCAAGGGTGCCGTATTCGTCACCTTCGAGAATGGCGCGGGCCGGGTTTACAGTGTAGGTACGGAAAGCCTCGTAAGGCGTGACGGATTCGTCAGGATGGTAGAAGTCCACCATGCCGAGCATCTGAAGGTATGGATCCAGTGACTGTACCGGAGAATCGCTGGAACCGCAGAGGCAGATCCCGGCGTCATAAAGACTGCGGAATTTCATGCGTCCGATGATTTCCGGAGGCAGGAACTGGGTGTAGGTGTGAAGGTAGCGTTTGTCGATCCAGGCGTAACCGGGCTGCATGACCACTGCGTAGCGCCCTTTTTTTAATTCCTCAAATGAATCGTCGGAATGGAATTCGCAGTGCTCGATGCGGTGGAGCCGACCGGAGCCGGTTTTGTTCAACGCCGATATTAGGCGCTGGATAGCGGCCTCGCCGATGGCATGGCTTGATATCTGGTAGCCCAGCCTGTCTGCTTCGGCAACCAGTTCATCGACCTGTTCCTGACTGTAATAGCACGGTGAGGTAGAGCCGGTATCGATATAAGGCGAATAAAAGGCAGCGCTGTGTGCACCGGATGATCCGTCCATTTCCCAGTCACCGCAGCCTCCGATACGCAGATGCTTCTGGTATTTCGCGTAGCGGCGCGCACGGGAAATATCGATGTACTGAAAATAAACGCGGACTCCGATATCAAAGTGGCGCGCCAGTCTGACCAGAAGGGCTGTGCCCTTGTCACGGGGAGAATCGCCGTTGCCCTCTAGTGCGCCAATGATGTTGATGCCGTAAGCTGCACAGGTGTTATGGAGCCTGGCAACGCCGCGGGCGATGTCAGCCGGCCTGATGGAATCACTGATGACGTCGGTCAGTCTGCCCTGGACACGTTCATGTTCCTTGCCGAAAAGCATGCCGTTATGCCCTGAAGGATCGATACCTACCCTTTTGAGCATCTCGGTCGACATGGAGCTGGCGTGGCCGTCGATATTGTAGATCACAACAGGCCTGCCGCCGGCCCAGTCGTCCAGTTCATCTTTGGTGGGCAGGCGTCTTTCATCGATGGCGGATAGTACGTAATTGGAAGCGGCGATGACTGCGCCTTTTTTCTGAGCCGCGGCATGTCCGCGGATCCGGGCTTCCACGCCTGCAAGGTCGTGGGGCTCGACGCCGCTGCCTGTGATTTCACAGACCTGCATTCCCAGTGCCATGTGGACAATGGTGAACAAAAGGTGGACGTGAGAATCTATGAGGCATGGGTAGACATGCTGACCGAACAGAGATATCTCCCTGTCAAAGTGTCCTTCTGGTTTCTGAACAAAGGTGCCGCTGATCATGCCGTCGGACACCGTCATATATAAAAAAGTATCGTTTTCGCTTCTGCATGAATGGAAAATTCCGTCATAAAACAAAGTAGTACTCATTTTGTCACCTTCTGCTATACCGTTACTACGCTGCCTACGCCCATCAGAAGATAGGCTGCGATTATAAGTATTTGCGTCAGCGTACCGCCTGTTTTTTCGAGTATCGATCCCGGGACCTCGCGGCGCGCGTTTCTATATGACGGCACCACCATGACAGCGACGATGATGCCTATGAGTCCTCCGGCCAGCCGCATGAATTCCAGAAAACCGCCGAAACCGCAGACCGCGAGGATCAGCGAAGGCAGGGTGGCAATGACCCAGCAGAGCTTTGTCCCCAGAGAGAACTGTTCTTCTACTATGGAACCCAGAGCCAGCGAGATGGACCAGTAGGTGGTCAGCATGGCCAGGATGGTGAAGATGCCACCGACCAGCTGGGCCCAGGCTCCGATGCCGCGGCTCCAGCCAACCATGGCGACTTCGGTTATGCCGTCAGATGCTGCCAGAGAACAGAGGGTTATCACGACTATCAGAACAAAATTGTTGAAGAGACCGAGGAAAACGGCCTTCTTGATCTTCACTATGTCTCTGCCGAGACCTTCCACCGCCTGTGGTATGGAAAAATAAGCGGACATGGCAAACATGGCCATGCCGAAGAAGGCGAGGCTTGAATTGAGATTGCCGATGCTCATGTTCAGCGGATGGAGCCGCGCGAACAGTGAAGCGACGGCCAGAATGCCGATGAGGATGAAGATGACCGAGACGGCCAGTTTTTCGCTGACACCGACGGCTTTCAGTCCAAAGAGCACAACTGAGGCGGCCACCGCGTAGAAAAGCAGCTGGGCTGCTATGTGCGGTATGGGAATGATGCCGACGATGATCTCATCGGCGCCGACTATATATGCAGCCAGGTTAGTGCAGAGCACCAGCGTCATCAGTATGAAAAAGCACAGAGTAAGCGGCGTCTTGAGCCGGCCCCTGAAAAGAAATTTAGACAGGCAGGATACTATCTGACCGCCTTCATCGCTTTTCAGCGCCAGATCGGCGATCATAAGATGCAGGATGTAACTGGCGGCAAGGGCCAGAATGAGGATGAGCATGGCCGGGATGATGCCGTTTTTTTCAGCCAGATACGGCATGCTCAGTACGCCGCCGCCGACACCGTATCCGGTTATGATGCACGCGCCCTCCCATTGGGTGATTTCTTTCTTCATACTTGTTCTCCTGTGCTGAATTCATTTATTGAATAGATTTGTTATCTGTATTATAATAAAGTTACTTTAAGGTTGGTAGGGTCAATTGAGAGAGAAAGTGTCTGATATCCTACAATAACAGTAATGATTGTCGGAAAGGAGCCCGGTCATGGAAGAGAAGGACAGGCGGTACCGCAGGTCGGAAAGGCTGCTGCAGCAGGGACTTGTCGAGTTGCTTGCCACCAGGGATCTTAAGAGCATTTCCGTAAGGGAGCTTACAGAGAAGGCCGATGTTCACAGATCTACGTTTTATGCCCACTATGAGGATATTTATCAGCTTTATGACCAGCTGTTACGGCAGTTTTATGGTCGGATAACCGACATAATAGACAGAGATTATCGCGGAAATCTGGCAGACTGCTACAGCAGGCTGCTTGAATATGCGTATGACAACAAGGAACTCTGCATGATAGTTTTAAATAACGTATCTGATATTGCGGCATTTGACAGCGCGCTGCAGATGATGAGAGGTTCGTGTACCCGTTACTGGTGCAAGCTGCTCGGTGTTACCGAACTCCCTGACGATATCAGCGGTTATGTGGATTACCATGTTTACGGCTGTTTCGCCATAGTCAGGGATCTTTTCAGCGGTGGTTTTGTTCAGCCGGTGGATGAGGCGGCGCGGATGATAACAGATATAGACGATCATATGATCAAGTTCATCAGGATGAAAAGAGGAGTGTAGGGGTTATGAAAAAAATACGATTTTTCAGAACTGCTGCAGTCGCGGCTGTAATACTGATGCTGGTCGTCAGTGCGTTTCCATGTACGGATGTTTACGCTGCGTCGTCTACCTATGGCAGCAGTACCTCTGCGAAGATGGTACGAATAGGCATTTCTGATACGGATAACAAACTTAAAACAGGCTTTGACAGTTCATCTGTGGCTTTTCAGAAGGATTATGTCCAGGCGGTGGCGGAATATGCAGGATGGAAATACAAATATGTAAATGGGACCTGGAATGAACTCATGAGCGATATGAAAACGGGCAAGATAGATGTGCTCGTTGATGTGACCAAGACTTCAGCCCGTGAGAAATTCTTAGATTATTCAGATGAACCCATGGGGACCGAGATGTGTTACCTGTTCGGAAACAAGAATACAAAACTCGCTTACAACGATTTCGACAGCTTTAACGGGATAACTGTCGGATATGAGCGCGGGAGCACCATCATCGATTCGCTGAGGGAATACGGCCGCAAAAAGGGCTTCTCTTTCAAGGAACGCGAGTACAGCAGCGGCGCTGCCATGTTCAGCGCTTTAAAGAAGGGGAAGATCGATGCGGTGGCGCAGACTAATTTCTATGAGGTGTCTGATAAATTCGTGATCCTCATGAAATGCAACCCGTATCCGGTCTATATAGTGACGAACAAAGATAAACCGGAGCTGAAGGATGAGCTGGACAACGCCATGTCTCAGCTGTTCAGTTACAATCCGAATTTCAATTCCGACATTTACAATCTGCATATGGGCGGCAATATTTCCAAAGCAGTCGGGTATACCGAAAAGGAGAAGGCTTATCTCAAGACCAGGCCGGTTGTCTACGTTTACTATGAGGAAAACTGGGCTCCGTTTGAGTATGACAACGACGGCGCTGCCGAAGGAATCACTCCTGACATAGTGAGAGCTATAGGGAAGGAAACGGGAATCCGGTTCAAGTTCGTACTTTCATCATCTACCAATTCCATGTACAGCGATGTGCATGGGAAAACAAGGAATTCTGTCATGGCTGTGAGTTACAGCTATATCTGGGCAAGCGCTCATGATCTGCTGGTGACTGAACCATATATCGAGGGATCGGTGATGATGGTGACCAGGAAAGAGGGCACCTCGCCGGGAACTGTGGCGGTCATGAAGGGCGGATACCTGGAAAATCAGATAGACCAGGCGTATCCGGAACTTAAGAAGGTGGATCGACTGACCACAGATCAGTGCATGAAGGCGGTGCTGGATGGAAAAGCGGACTGTACATTCCTGAATTACTATCAGGCCAATTTTTACAGATCAATGGGAAGATACAAGGATTTCAGCTACAGACCGGTATCTGATATCACTCAGAGTATATCCCTTGGCGTAACAAGACAGTCTGATCCTCAGCTTCTCAGTATACTGTCCAAGTCGCTGCAGCACATTTCCAACGAAGACCTGCAGAGCATACTGAGCGAAAATTCCACCAGGATGGATCAGTTTTCGTTTAATATACTTATGAGCAAATATCCCACACAGATGGCTTTCGCCATCGGTGGAGTGGGGATGCTGATAGGCATCGTAGTTTTCCTCTTTGTTATGCTCAGAATAAAGAGAAAGCAGAATATGGCCCTGGAAGCGGCCAAGGCTGAAGCGGAAAAAGCCAACATGGCCAAATCGGATTTCCTTTCCCGCATGAGTCACGACATACGTACGCCATTGAATGGTATAATCGGCATGACATACCTGGCTGAAGAGCATAATTCGTCAGACCGGGTAAGGGAGTATCTGACAAAGATAGACACATCATCCAAGTTCCTGCTGAGCCTTATAAATGACATACTGGAAGTATCAAAAACGGAAAGCATGGGCATCGAACTGCATCCGGAACCCTACACTACTGCGGAGTTCAAGGCATATTTAGAGGCAGTGATAGTGCCTCTTGTGAAAGAAAAAAACCAGACCTTCACATATGAAATGGATATTTCAGACGGCTATATACCGGTAATGGATAAGCTGCGCACGAATCAGATAGTGTTTAATATCCTGAGCAATGCAATGAAATACACTCCGGAAGGCGGCACATTATCTTACAGGGCAGAGGGAACCGTGGATGAAAATAAAAAGATGCACATGCATATCGAGGTCGCAGACAATGGCATAGGCATGAGTGAAGAATTTCAGAAGCACATATTTGAACCGTTCTCGCAGGAGAGGGAACCGGGGCTGGAACCGCGGGAAGGCACGGGACTGGGAATGCCCATAACCAGCAATCTGGTGGAAATCATGGGCGGGACCATAGCGCTGAAGAGCACCAGAGGAGTCGGGACCACGTTCATGGTGGATCTGGAACTGGATACGGTCACCGCGGAAGACAGGAGTGAGACCGTGGAGATATCGGCAGATGAGATCCGAGACGATATCGAGGGCCTAGCCGGCAGACATATACTGCTGTGCGAGGACAACGTGATAAATCAGGAGATCGCAAGATCGCTGCTGACAGAAAAAGGTATGGAGGTAGACGTGGCCGACAATGGTGCCATAGCGAGGGATATGTTTGCCTCCTCCGCTGCCGGATGGTACGACGCGATACTAATGGATATCAGAATGCCTGTAATGAACGGGTATGAAGCGACCGCGGCCATCCGCGGACTCGACCGCGCGGACGCGGCGGCGGTACCAGTAATAGCAATGACAGCCGACGCCTTTGACGATGATATCCAGAAATGCAGGGAGATCGGCATGAATGGACATGTTGCCAAGCCGGTGGACCCGCAGAAATTATATGCCAGGCTGGCCTCTTTGTTCAGGCAGGATTAGTACTCGGGTGTGCCGTAGCCGAGGATCTTATCGGAAGAAAGCTTGTACTTCCTCTCGACGCAGACATTTTTTCTGTTGCCTTCGATGGTATACACGTAGCCGTTTTTGCAGGCGGTGACTATGCCGACGTGAGAGGCGCTGCCGGAATTGCGGGTCTTGCCGGAGTCATCGATATCGAAGAATATGATGTCGCCGGCCTCCGGCGTATAACTGCTGTCCTTCCAGAGACCTTCGCTCTTGAACCAGTTGACACCGGTCGGTACATATGAGAATTTAGGTATGGTTCCAGATTCGATAAGGTCGTTCTGATCTGCGCACCAGGACACAAAACACGCGCACCAGGCAACATGATAGGAATAGCCGTACCAGGACCAGAATTTTTCGCCGCCAACGTTGCCAAGCTGCGACCTGGCGGTCTTTATAAGGGCGGCTGCGCTGGTGTTTACTGTTTCCGTCCGGGTGGCGGCAGCGGCGGTTTTGACTGAAGCAGCGGCGGTTGATTTGCTCTGGTTGACGCTGTGAACCACGGAAGCGGTGCCCAGAACACATACAAGTACAACGGCCAGGGTGAATATGAAATTTTTCGCGTTTATAGTTTTAGTCATATATGTTATCCTTTTTTTGACAATGATAACACCGCTTTATGATTGAATTATGTGCATTTGCTGTAGAATGAGGAGGAAATAGATGAACAAAAAAAGAGAATTCCGGCCGGGGGATCTGGTCAGGCATTTCAAGAGAGAGACTGTAGATCCGTCTTCAAGAAAATACCTTTATCGCATAGTCGATATGGCTATCCATTCGGAGACCAGAGAGAAATACGTGGTATATAAAGCTCTTTACGATGAAGGCGGCGTCTACGTACGTCCATATGATATGTTCATGAGCGAGGTGGATCATGAGAAATATCCGCAGATAAGACAGCGGTACAGGTTTGAACCGGTGAGCGACGGCTTTGTCCCGGATATCAGCCGTACCCTGGAGTCGCTGCGGCGCAACGGCTATGAGGCCAGATATTTTGATACGGCCGAAGAGGCCGCAGATTACCTGGATCGGGAGATAGACGGTCAGATCGTAGGCTTCGGGGATTCCATGACCATGATAAAAATGGAGCTGTATAAAAGGCTTTCCGGGCATAACCAGGTCCACGATCCCAAGCAGGGGACCTGCGAGAATGAATTTCAGAGGCTGGCAAAGGAGGCACTGAACACAGACATATTTCTGACCTCCGTCAACGCCATGTCGGAAAACGGAGAAATGGTGAACATAGACGGCACAGGCAACAGGGTGGCGGGCTCTCTGTACGGACACAAAAGGGTATATTTTGTTACAGGCAGAAACAAAATAGCACCGGACCTGGAGTCGGCAGTTGCCCGCGCCAGGAATGTGGCCGGGCCTCTCAATGCCAGAAAATATGATCTGGATACGCCGTGCGTCGGAGGCGATATGCGGTGCTATGACTGCAGCAGCAGGGAACGCATCTGCAATGCGGAGGTGGTCTATCTGAAGAAGATGAATCATCTGGAACTGGCCGAGGTGATAATAATAGGTGAAGAACTGGGATTCTGATGAGCTTACAGACAGAGTGGATAAATAATGCCAGGAGCGTCTTGATCGAGCTTCTTAACATCGCCGGAACAGGTTTTTCTGTATGTTTACAGCATTTTTCTGGTCGTAAGACCCTGCTGCCACAGCTCGATGTTCTCGAATACCATTTCCGCTCTGCGGTCGATTGATTCAAATGTATCAAAGCCCACGTGCGGCGTGCAGATAAGATTTGGCACACCGAGGAGGGGATGACCTTCCGGCAGAGGCGGATCCGATTCGAATACGTCGGTCCCGGCGCAGATCTTCCCGGATTTCAGCGCATCCGCCAGGGCAGCAGTATTCACCACCGGACCTCTGGAGGTATTGATGAGAATGGCCCCCTGCTTCATAAGGCCGATTTCTTCAGCGCCGATGAGTCCTCTGGTTTCTGGCGTCAGAGGTGTATGGACTGAGATGATGTCTGCCTGACCCATTACCTCGGCCAGAGGCATATACTCGATCCCCAGATCGACGGCATCCTGTCGTCTGCTTCTGCTGAAGCCGATGAGCCTGCAGCCGAAGCATTTGAAAATTTCCGCAGTCCTGCAGCCTATGGCGCCGGTACCTATGATGCCGACAGTCCTGCCGGCCAGTTCATGTCCCTTGAGGCCGGCTTTGCCTTCCCTGGCCTGCACTGCTGCATTGCCTCTTGAAATGTTTCGGAGACAGTCGATGGTCAGTCCTATGGCCAGTTCTGCCACAGCGTCATTACAGTAGCCTCCGGTATTGTATATTGCTACGTTTTTCTCTTTACATGCTTCCACATCCACGTGGTCTATGCCGACAAAGGCGACTGAGATCATTTTCAGAGCAGCATCGCTTCTGATGACTTCGCCCGGCAGGAGATGATTGGCAATGATAAGC
>Ga0070399_1003965_pt1 | contig 12618 bp, 13 predicted proteins | sample BioMet4_FD_61217 | JGI IMG/M metagenome (GOLD analysis project Ga0070399, IMG submission 61217) | Microbial communities from bioreactor (seeded with sewage sludge) at LBNL, California, USA - Biofuel metagenome 4 (version 1) | ecosystem: Engineered > Bioreactor > Anaerobic > Unclassified ... | reverse complement strand
AAAATTTCTATCTTGATTTCTCATTTGTGCGATGTTTACACACAGGTAGAGGAGGTAGATTTTGACAAGGGCGAGACTACTGTTTATGCCATGAAAGAAGGAGAAGTGGAGGTCAGCACCAAACCGGTTCAAAAACTGGAGGCGATTGTTGCCAACTTTCATCCTGATGATGCCGAAAAATATACTCCTAATGCGCTGCAGGTCATAGTGGAAAGAGCCATGAAGACTTGCTCCCAGGAAGAATTAATTGTACGGGAAGCCAACAATGACGGCACCTACCAATGGATGTCTTATTTGTTCCAGGGTGTACGTCGTGACAATCAACATCATCGTAATTGCTTATTCTTGAAGCACAGCGTAGATGACGTTAAACGCAAGGAGCTGGAGCAGCAAGAGCAAGTAAAGAAAGCATTAGCCTTAGCCCAAGATGCTGCAGAGTCTAAGGGACAGTTCATGGTTAACCTGAGCAAGGAAATCAGGACTATCCTTGATACTATTGCCGGTTATTTGGGGTTGGCCTGTGTAGAGGAGGATGTGGACAAGAGACAGAATTATGTGGTGGAAAGTAAAGACCAAACCACGCATCTTTTAAGATTGGTAAAAAATGTAGTGGACATTACTTCTCTGGAGAATGGCAACATCGAGCTGGATAATACCTTGTTTGATTTTGAAAACAATTTGCATGCCTTAAGCGAGATGTTTGTTAAAGAAGCTAAACAAAAAAATATTGGCTTCGATATGCAGCTTAAGGACATTAAGGTTCCGTATGTGCAGGGAGATAAATTAAGATTAAACCAAATCCTTATTAATATTCTTTCCAATGCCTTTAAGTTTACTGAGCCGGGTGGGCAAGTAAATTGCCTGGTTAAACAAAAGGGCTTAAAGAATAAAAAGGTTTATATGGAATTTACTATTACTGATACAGGCCGTGGTATTCCCAAGGAATATTTGGAGAGAGTGTTCATGCCCTATGAGCCTGGCAAGCAGGAAAATGGCTCCACCGGCAGTGGCCTGGGTCTGGCTATTACGTATAATCTTGTCCATATGATGGGCGGCGTTATTTCTGTAACCAGTCAGGAAGGGCAGGGAACCCAGTTTGTGCTGGAGGTACCTTTTGGCTACACCGAGGAGAAAAACAGGAACATGGAGGAAATACAAGTATTTCCTTTTGTAAAAGCGCTGATTGTGGATGATCAAGAAAACAGCTGCAAGTATCTGGAAGCCTTGCTTAAGAGATTTAATGTAGAAACAGCCATTGCTACCAGCGGTAGTACGGCTCTCAGTACCCTTAATGCAGCCAACCTGCAGGGCAAGCCTTTTAATCTGTGCCTGCTGGACTGGAAGATGCCTGGACTGGATGGCCTGGAGGTAGCTAAAAAACTGCAAGAAATGAAATTTAAGAATTTGAAAGTGGCTATGGTTTCCGGTCATGATTTAAGCGTTATTAAAGCACAGGGTGCTGAGCTGGGCTTTTGTGCTATGCTTAGCAAGCCTTTGTTTGCAGCTAATATCTTTTCTCTCTTGATGGATAATTTTGAGGACCAGGCCAATGATTTGAAAGAGCAAACCCATCAGTATGATTTTAAGGGTGCTCAAATTTTGGTTGCAGAGGATAATGACATCAACGCAGAGCTAATCGTGAAGCTGTTAGAGAGGGCTAATTGCAAGGTGGAAAGAGTAATCAATGGGCAGGAGGCTTGCGAGAAATTTGGCACAGCCAAGGCCGGCTACTATGATGCTATTTTCCTGGATGTGGATATGCCGGAAATTGACGGCTGTGAAGCTGCTAAACTGATTAGAATGTCTGACCATCCGGAAGGACCTACCATTCCGCTCATTGCCATGACAGATCATGCTTTGTCTGATGATGTGGCTAAAGCCTTGGCGGCAGGCATGAATAGCTTTATAGAAAAACCTATTGTAGAAGAAAAATTGTATAGTACTTTGCAAAACTTTAGAGCATAAAAAGTAAGGTCGCTTGGCTTCTTAGAAGCCAAGCGACCTTGTTCTTTTTATGTCGTTTATTATTGGTTAAATTTACTTCGCAATATTCTTAAATTCAAAACTGCCGGTAATCTTATTAATGGTGGCAGCGGATGTTTTCATCTCATCCTCGGGAATAATGAAGTCCAGCTCAATGATAATGTCTTTATTGTAGAAGAAGTTTTTGAGATAAAAAGTTTTGAAATGATCATCGCCAATATCCATACCGGAAACAAACATGGCCCAGACATAAGGGAATTTTTTGTCGGTCACATGGCTGTCATATTGAAGAAAGGCAAATTTGTTGTTATTAACGGCAGTGACAAAACGCTGCTTCTTGATAAACTCTTCAATTTCAGCTTTGGTGGTAGTACCAAAGTTGGGACCGGTATATTTGCCCTGAGGAGTAATATAACGAAGCTGTAAGAAAATTTTGTTGTTGGTATAGGCACCTAAAGAAAAGGGACCATCAAAATTTGCGGTTTTAAAGCCATCCGGCATTGTAAAGGAGAAACCGTATTTGTCATTTACATAAGGTTCATCAGCTGCTAAAGCAGTAGTACAAAAAGCGCAAAGCATAAGGACTAAAAGTAATATTTTTTTCATAATAACCTCTGCTTAAAATTAAATTGACCCGATATTTGGTGGTCTATGGGTATACTAGCACATCTTGGCAAGGCTGTCTAGACAATTGGTTTCATTGTATTGGTGAGGTAACTATGGTAAAATAGCACTGTTTAGAATTGTAGGAGGCTTATTGTGACTCAAGCAGATTTTTATCAAATAATTGCCAATGCTGACGATTTTGGTCGTCATGCCTATATAAACAGGGCTGTACAGGAAGCTTTTGCCAAGGGCTGTTTAAAATCAGCCACGATTATGCCGGGTGGCAAGGCTTTTGCCGATGCCATAGAAATTGTGAAAAATAATCCCGGCTTGGGGCTGGGTATTCATTTAACCCTAGTTAACGGTTACCCCATTTTGCCACCGGCAGAAATTCCCTCCCTGGTGAATAAGGAAGGTTTTTTTCTAGATGATTATATGCAGTTCGTAAAACGCTTTTTTGCCGGGAAAATTAAACTGGCAGAGGTGCAGCGCGAATTAACCGCTCAGGTAGACAAGGTGATGGCCACCGGCGTTTCGCCCAGCCATATTGATAGTCATCAGCACCTTCATACCTTGCCGGGAATCATTGATATCGCTTTAGAATTGGCTAAAGGTGCCCATATTTCAGCTGTCCGTATACCACAAACACCATTGTTTACCGGCTTTACTGGTAATCCGGTGCAACTAGGCGGCAGGCTGGGACTATATACCATGGCAACCTTGGCCAGACGGAAGGCCAAAGCGCAAGGTTTTCGCTGCCCGGAGCATTTTGCCGGTATTGTAGCAGGAGAGGCTGTCAGTACCAAGCATCTTTTAGATATTATTCAGGGACTAAAACCGGGAACCACTGAAATCATGGTTCATCCCGGGACAGATAACAGAATCTTGCAGGGTGCTTGCCAATGGAATCATGATTTTGAGGCAGAACTGGCGGCTCTTACCAATCCGCAAATTTTGGAACTTTTGGCTCAAAAACATGTAAAAATTGGTAATTACACCAATCTATAAGGAAAAAGGCCCGGGAGCTAAAAATAGCTACCGGGCCTTATCTCTTATGGTATGTATTAATCGAACTCACTTCTTTCGCCTGCTTTGTGGTTCGAGCAATGCTTGCTATGGTACGCCTGGACGGAATCGAACCGTCGCGCATAGCTCCGGAGGCTATCGCTCTATCCACTGAGCTACAGGCGTAGGTGGAACGAGAATCATTATAACATATCAAAGGAGAGTAATTCAAGAAGGCAGATTTACCAGTTGGTACCGTCCCCAAATGGTAAATTTACCAATTGGGGACGGTACCAACTGGTAAATGACCTTCCCAACCGGTAAATGCAATTACCGGTTGGTTTTGTGTTATAATTAACCTTAGAATTCAATTGCGTGTGAGGAGGTTTTTTTATGGCAGATGTTTATCAACAAAGACTGGCTATTGTAGGTAAAAAGGTAGTTGAGGTTTTGAATACTAAGGGCTTTAAGGCACAATATGTTAATACAAAAGAAGAGGCTTTAAAGGCTGCCCTGGCTCTTATTGGTCCTGAAGCTACGGTGGGCTTGGGTGGTTCTATGACAGTAACTGCCGTTGGTCTAAAGCAAGCTTTATTAGATAGAGGTAACGTGGTTTTTGATCACCAGGGTAAGACAGGCGAAGAGGGGCGCAAATTGCGCCGGGCAGAACTTACCTGTGGCGTATTTGTTGCCAGCAGCAATGCTATAACCTTGAATGGTGAATTGATTAATGTGGACGGTATCGGCAATAGGGTAGCAGCTATGATTTATGGTCCTGACAAGGTTGTGGTAATAGCAGGTGCCAACAAAGTGGTTAAGGATGAGGCTGAAGGTCGGGAAAGAATTAGAGCGATAGCGGCTCCTCTAAATACCATAAGATTGAATTGCAAAACGCCCTGTACTGCCACAGGATATTGCATGGATTGCAATGCTCCGGGCAGAATTTGTAATGCTACCGTAGTTTTACATAGACCTACCAATGGTATGGACTTTCACGTTATTATCATTGGCGAAACTTTAGGCTTTTAACTCCTTTATTTAACTTGTATTTAGGCTGGCATAAATGCTATAATATTTAGGTTGTAAAAAAGGAGAGAAGTTTTATGATAAAAATAACTGACCGGGTTAGGTTTGTGGAAACTGACCTCATGGCAGTAGTACACCATAGCAATTATTTGCGCTGGTTTGAGATGGGCAGGGTAGCTTATTTACGTGCTGCAGGTGTAGATTTAAATGACCTGAGAGCGGCAGGCTATCTTTTTCCTATTACTGATGTACAGTGCAAGTACAAGCAGTCAGCTTATTTTGACGATGAATATGAGGTTCGTACAACCTTAACTGCTTTTTCACGGGCAAAAATGGTCTTCAGCTATGAGGTCGTTCGCCTGAAAGATAAAGTAGTATTGGCCACCGGAACTTCTCAAAATGTGTTCACCGCTCTTACCGGTAAAATTGCCAGATTGCCGGCCGAATATTTTAACAAGATTAATAAAGCCTATGAAGAGGAAAAGGAGCAAAGGGAAGAATGTTAAATTTATTGTATTTTTTAATTGGACTGTGTGTCCTGGGTCTAGTGGTTATTATTGTTTATGCTAAACAGGTACCAACAGACAATTCTGTAGTTGCAGTAGCAGATAGGTCAGCATTAAAGTTGGAAAGTTTGTCTAATACTGAGGCCGTGTTCTCGGTGGAAATGCCTTTGCGCAATACCGGGGAGCAGGATAGTGCCATTACTGATGTTGTAGCACGTCCTTATTTGCCTCAGGAACAGTTCCCGGATGCTGTATGCTATGGGCATATAGAAACTACTGACAGACGTCGTAATGATAATTATTTTGAAGCCTTGATTCTACCGGCTCATAAGGAGAGAATGCTGGTTGTTACCCTGCATTATCTGGCCGCAGCTCCTAAAAGCATGAAAACCATTATGGAAAACATGGTGGACATGGACGTGGCTATTTACATGGATGGCGTAGGTCGTAAGGCCTGCTATACCAAGAAATTCTTCTTCACTGTGCAAGCTATAGAGATTAAAGCTTTGGTAGGAGGTGCAGAATAATATGGAAAGACATTATGAAATAGTACCTGTACCTACCAGAATTTTAACTGTCCATGATAATATTGCCGAGGCTATTGCAGAATTTGGCGGCCATAAAATTGGACCGAAGGATGTTGTGTGTGTGGCAGAGAGTGTTGTCGCCATTACCCAAAACAGAGCTATTCGTCCTGAGCTTTTAGTGCCTTGTTTTTGGGCTAGGATATTGTCTCAGCTATTTCCTGCCAAGGGCAGTATTGCCAGCTGGAATGCTATGCAATCCTTGATGAATGAAGAAGGCCAATACAGAGTTTTGTTTGCCGTGGTGTGCGGATTCTTTGCCAAGATGGCCGGTAAACCGGGTGTTTTCTATCGCATGGCCGGTGAGCAAGCCAGGTTGATCGATGATGTTACGGGCACGATGCCTCCCTATGACAAGCATATTGTTTTGGGACCTAAAAACTCCACTATTGTTGCAGAATCCATAAAGGAGAGAACCGGTTGTTTCGGTGCTGCTGTTGCCGATGTAAATGATTTAAAGCGTTCTGCTGTTTTAGGTGTTTCAGAGGGTGTTGATGCCAGATTGGTAGAACAAATCCTTATTGACAATCCTTTTGGTAATGCCAGTCAGAAAACTCCTATCTGTATTATTAAGAATTATATAGAATAAAATATTTCGCTATCGTAAATCTGAGAAGAGGAAGGAAATATTCATACTATGCAAGAAATCGTGATTGCTACCAAGAATGAAGGTAAGGTAGCAGAATTCAAAGTTCTCATGGAACAATTAGGGCTGGAGTTTAAATGCCTAAAAGATTTTCCTGAGCTGGAAGAGCCGGTGGAAACGGGCAAGACTTTTGCCGCTAATGCCAGATTAAAAGCTCAGTATTATGCCAAAGCAACAGGCGCTGTATGCCTGGCTGATGATTCCGGGTTGGAAGTGTTGAGCCTAAAGGGCGCGCCGGGCGTGTATTCTGCTCGTTATGCCGGTGATGAGGCAACAGCAGAAGAGAACAATGAGCTGCTACTTAAAAATATGAGAATGCAAACCAGAAGAAATTGCAGATTCTTTTGTGCTTTGGCGGTGGCCAATCCTCAAGGCAAGATTCTTTTGGAATCATCCGGGGTATGTGAAGGAATGCTTCTCCATGAAGCTAAGGGAACAGGTGGATTCGGTTATGATCCCTTATTTTGGTCTTTAGAATTACACAAGCCTTTGGGTGAGGCTACAATGGAAGAAAAGAATGGTATTAGCCATAGGGCTAAGGCTATTAAAAAACTTTGCTCCCAATGGAGAAAAATGAAATGAGAATAGGAATTATGGGTGATACCCATGGCGACACGGAGGCTATCAGAGCGGTCGTGAGGGCGGCAGGTCCGGTGGAGTTGTGGTTTCACACCGGTGACTACAGCCAGGATGTAAGATGCCTGGAAGGAATAGTTGATGTGCCTATCTACTCTGTATGTGGCAATTGTGATTCCTATATGGATAGAGCTGCAGTAGAGTGCCTGGCCAAGTTAGAGGGTTCAACCATAGCTATGACGCATGGTCATAGGCTGATGGGTGATTATGTAAAGAATCTCGCTGTTTGGGGCGGTTTTAAAAAGGCTGATATAGTAATTTTTGGCCATACTCATGTGCCATTGGTACAATGGGAGGAAGGCATTTTGCTCATTAATCCGGGTAGTCCTTCTCGTCCCCGCAGGGGTTTGCCGTCCTATGGTGAATTGTATTTAAAACAGGGTCATAAACCGGTAGCAAATATTTGCTATTTAGAATAAAAAACAGGCTCGCAATTTATTGGTAAAATAAATTGCGAGCTTTTTTACTGTCCTTGTCGAGGCATCTACATCTTTTTAATTTTTGTTTTATTACTTTAGCTTTATTTTAACCTTATCCGTGATGGCCATACTGTTTTTGGTTACATGACAGGAATAGGCTAAGAGCCTTACCCCGGCTGCTTTGGCCTCAATAAGAGCCTCGGCAAAGGCGGGGTGGGTTTCCCAGTGGGGACGGAAGTACTTTACCGGCTCCATCTGAATGACAAAAAGCAAATAGGCCAGATAGCCTTCCTGATGACATTTGATTAGCTCCTGAATATGTTTAACACCACGCTCTGTTGGAGCATCGGGAAAACTGACCAGGCCATCCTTTTCCAAGGTAACACCCTTTACCTCTAAAAAACCTTTTTGGGAACCTTTTTCCAGATAAAAATCAAAACGGGAATCTCCATAGGTCGTCTCAGGCTTAATCAAGGTAAGAGGACCAAGCCCGTCGGCGGCAAGCCATTCCTGAGCAGCTTGGTTGGGCGCCTGGGCATCCATGTTAATGAGCAGGGAACCCTTTTTAACAGCTACTAGATCGTAAAGGGTCTTGCGCAAAGGATTGGTAGATTTTTCCAGATAAACTTTTGCTCCGGGGACCAACAATTCCTTGCAACGGCCGGTATTTTTTACATGACAGACGACTTCCTGCCTCTGTAGTTTAACTTTGGCAATGAAACGATTGGGTCTGGCTAAAAAGGTAGCACTTTCTATATTTTTGTATTTCATAATTGTCTCCCACGTGGTAAAATTTACTTAGTTAATTATAACAGATTTTAACAGAAAATGAGGTAAGTGCATGAGGGCTTTTACAAAAGTATATATCACAAAAAAAGGTGAATTTAGTGCCAGAGGCGGACATCCCTGGGTCTTTGACGAGGAAATTATCCGCATGGAAGGTACTTATAAAAATGGCGACTTGGTGGATGTTATGTCCAGCAAGGACAAGTATATCGGTACCGGTTTCATTAATGATAATTCTAAAATCAGGGTGCGTATAATCTCCCGCAATACTAATGACAAATTTGACGAGGAATTTTTTGCCAGACGTCTTCGTTATGCGATTGAATATAGAAAAATTGTTATGCCGGGGGCAGATTTTAAATGTTGCCGTTTGATATTTGGCGAGGCAGATGCTTTCCCGGGACTAACAGTGGACAGATTCAATGATATTTTGGTAGTGCAGGTGCTTTCTTTAGGTATAGAGCTGCGTAAAAAAATGCTTTTTACCCTGTTGGTAAAAATCTTAAGAGATATGGGTGAAACCATTAATTGTATTTATGAACGTAATGATGTAAAAATTCGTACCTTGGAAGGAATGTTGGAAGAAAAGGGAGTTTATCCTCTGCCGGAGCTGCCAAATAAGGAAGCGGAGCAACTGGAAACTGTTATTAACGAAAATGGTGTTTTATATCGGGTAGATGTGGTTAATGGCCAAAAAACCGGTTTTTTCCTGGACCAAAAATACAATCGCCTGGCAGTGAAGAGAATTGCCCAGGATAGGAGAGTGCTGGATTGCTTTACCCATACGGGTGCTTTTGCTTTAAATGCGGCATTAGGCGGGGCGCATAGTGTAACAGCTGTAGACATTTCCGAAGAGGCTATTAACAATACTAAATACAATATTGCCTTGAACCATCAAGAGGCGAAAGTAGATACGCTGCAGGCCAATGTATTTGAACTGTTGACAGAGCTGGTGGAGAAAAAAGTCAGGGACTATGATTTGATTATTCTTGATCCCCCGGCTTTTACCAAATCCAATAGCACCGTGAAAAGTGCCATCAGAGGATATAAAGAAATTAATTTAAAGGCTATGAAATTATTGCCAAGAGGTGGCTTTTTGGCAACCTGTTCCTGTTCCCATTTTATGCCGGAGGGACTCTTTGTCAAAATGTTGAGGGAAGCAGCCGCTGATGCTTCGGCAAGTCTCAGACAAGTTGAGGCAAGGCAACAAGCCCCTGATCATCCGATTCACCTTAGTGTACCGGAAACCAATTATTTAAAATTTTATATTTTCCAAGTAGTATAAAAATGTTATAATAACTTTTGTGAAGGGGGCTTAACAAAATGTTTAAAAAAGTTTTAGTTATTTGTAGTTTGGCTACGCTTATTTTTACTTTTGGCATAAAAGATAATCAAGCAGCAGCTCAAGCTACAAAGGATAAATATGCTACTTCCAATCTTTTTGTTATTACTATGGTAGCGGATGTGGCTTTGTATGCAGAACCTAATATAAATAGCTTAACCTTGGGCATTTACCCCAAGGGTACGATGTTTGTCCCGATAAACCAACAAAAGGATGCCATGGACGGAACTTTATATAATTTAGTTATACGCCAGGATGGTGCAGTAGGTTGGGTGGAGGCAAGCAAGGTAGCAATTACCCACAAATAGTTTACTTAGAGGACATTCTACTGAGCTAGGATGTCCATTTTTTTTAGGAAAGTTGGTGAGGCCATGGCTGAAGAAGAAAAAAATAATGTAGAACCAGTTTCAGTAACGCCGGAAACTGACACAACTAAAGAAGATGTAGAAAAAGCTGTTTTGACTAGACTGCAAGAGGTCTTGGCTACCAAGGATGATGTTGCCGTCAAGGCTGTGGTAGACGATGTTCACCCGGTAGATTTGGCCATTGCCTTAGAAGATATAGAAGACAGGGATATCATTTATTTAGCTACGTTGCTTAGTGATGCCACCTTGGCAGATATTCTGGAGCAGGCTGATGAAAATCTTCAGGACAATGTGATGAAGCTTTTGGATGTAAATAGAATCATTCAAATCTTCCACTTTATGTCCAAGGATGATATCGTCGATATTTTAGGCGACATGCCGGCTAACCGGCGAAAAGCAATTGTCAATCTTATGAAGTTTGGCGATCAGCAGACTATTCGCAATCTGTTGGGCTATGACGAGAATAGCGCCGGTGGTATTATGACCACCGAGTATATTACAGTGCGCAACACCATGACAGTAAGTCAGGCACTGGAAAAAGTAAAGGAAATAGCCCCCAAGACAGAAGAGATTAACACTATTTATGTTTTGAATGAAAAGAAGCAGCTGGTAGGGACCATTTCCATTCGTGATCTTTTGGTAGCGAAGAATTATGACCTTATTAAAGACGTCATGGATGATAATGTAGTGGCAACCGAGCCGGAGACAGATCAGGAAGAGGTTGCCAGGCTGGTTTCCAAGTATGATTTGCATGTTATTCCTGTAGTGAACAAGCGCAAAGGCCTTTTGGGTATTATCACCGTAGACGATATCATCGATGTTATCGAAGAAGAAAATACGGAGGATATGTTAAAACTGGGAGGCGTTAGCAAGGAAGAAAGCATAGATAGCTCCTTTAGCGAGTCGATTAGAATGAGACTGCCCTGGCTGACCATCAACCTGCTTACAGCTTTTCTGGCAGCGGCTACCGTGGCACTTTTCCAGGGGACTATTTCCCAGGTAGTAGCTTTGGCTGCGGCCATGCCCATTGTGGCTGGAATGGGAGGTAACGCCGGTACGCAAACCTTGGCCATCGTAGTACGTGGTATTGCTTTGGGAGATGTGAAGCTGGGAGACAACAAGCTTAAAATCCTCAAGGAGCTTTTGGTTGGCTGTGCCGACGGAGCAGTGACGGGAGTTATTGCTGCGGTTGTGCTCTATTTTATGTATGACAACCTGTACCTCAGCCTGATAATCTTCGTAGCCATGATTGCCAATTTAATGATTGCCGGTTTCTTTGGTTTTGTGGTACCGGTGATTTTAAAGGCTATGAATCTTGATCCGGCAGTAGCTTCCAGTATTTTCATTACAACTGCCACAGATGTATTTGGTTTCTTTGTTTTCCTAGGCTTGGCTCAAGCTTGTTTGCCATACCTTTTAAGATAGTTTTATGGTATAATAAGCCTATACTAAATTGTATTCTGAAAAGGAGCGTTAATCATGAATAAAAAAGCTGAAAAATGGGATAAATTTTTGGAAGATAACAAAATTACCTGTTTTGGCAAAGAAGAAATGGACAACGAGATTCATCCGGTGCTTTATCGTGCTTTCTTGGAAGTAAAGGGTCAAAGGTTACCTTCCTTATTGGTTTTGGATGATAGTATTTATACCATGTTTCAGGTGCTTATTGCTCCTAAAGTGGTTACTGATGCCAACAGAGAAGCTATTAATAAGATTTTGAATGGCTATAATGGCAAATATAAGGTTTTCAAGTATTTTGTCAATGGCACAAATGATATTTGCCTGGAAAGTTGCATGCCTGCTACTGCAGACGGGTTCGATCCAAGTATTATTCAAGCTGTTATTGATGTAGTACTGAAACATTTAACTGATGAATATCCTAATTTGATGAAAGAAGTATGGGGTAATTAAAAAGATTTAAAATACCTCTTGCTTTTTGTTGGCTTTTCGAGTATTATGACACAGTAGCTGCTGAATGCAGCACACAAGTGAATATGTTTCCTGTTAGAGGGGAGTAACTACCATACTTACATGGGAAGAAGCCAACAACCGATTCTTTTAGAATCTGGCCAATCTTAAAAAGTGAGACCTTTAACATAGCTACGGCTATGTTAAAGGTCTTTTTTGATATAATAAAGAAAAGCATACAAGGAGGATGAGGGTATGGATATTTTAATACAGGGCTTAACGGCTATTACCATTAAGCAGGTTGTACTGTGGATCATCGGAGGCATCCTGATCTATCTGGCTATTGCCAAAGATTTTGAGCCTGCACTGCTTTTACCTATGGGCTTTGGAGCCATCATCGTTAACATTCCCATGTCCGGAGCAGTTACCCAAATGATAGACGGTACGGCTGTGGAAGGCGTTCTAGATGTTTTATTTAACGCCGGTATTACCACAGAACTGTTTCCTTTGCTGATTTTTATCGGTATAGGAGCCATGATTGATTTTGGACCAATCCTGCAAAATCCTTTTATGTTATTATTTGGTGGCGCAGCTCAATTTGGTATATTCTTTACTATTTGCGTGGCAGGCCTTTTAGGCTTTCCTTTGAAAGAAGCAGCTTCCATTGGTATCATTGGGGCGGCGGACGGACCAACCTCTATTTATGTCGCCAGCAAGTTTGCCAAAAATCTGTTGGGACCTATTTCTATTGCGGCATATTCCTATATGGCTCTGGTTCCTGTTATTCAGCCGTGGGCCATTAAGCT
>Ga0070399_1003950_pt1 | contig 12645 bp, 13 predicted proteins | sample BioMet4_FD_61217 | JGI IMG/M metagenome (GOLD analysis project Ga0070399, IMG submission 61217) | Microbial communities from bioreactor (seeded with sewage sludge) at LBNL, California, USA - Biofuel metagenome 4 (version 1) | ecosystem: Engineered > Bioreactor > Anaerobic > Unclassified ... | reverse complement strand
TTGGGCTCTACGAAAAGCGCATCCTTGGTAGGATTCAGATTAGCCTGCATTGCAAAGTTGGAGTTAATAACGGACAAATCAACATCATCTAAGCTACGAGGCAATAATGCTGCTTCAATTTCCGTAATCTTTAAACCCTTGGGATTATCCTTAATATCTGCAGCAGTACCGTTAATCCCCACTCCGTCCTTCATGGTAAGCAATCCTGCTTTAGCCAAGATATTTAAAGCACGACCACCATTAGTAGGGTCATTGGGAATATCATCTTTAGCGCCATTAGGTATATTCTTAATATCCTTTAACTTCTTGGAATAACTACCCATTGGTCCAATATGAACAGCTACCAAAGGAACCAATTTCATTTTGCGCTCACTGATGAACTTATCTAAATAAGGTTTGTGTTGAAAAAAGTTTGCATCTAATTCCTTATCATTAAGAGCCATATTAGGCTTAACATAGTCATTGAATTCAATGACTTCCAAATCAATATTATCCTTAGCCAGTACCGGTTTAATAAAGTTCAAAATTTCTGAATGGGGCACAGGTGTTGCGCCTATTTTCAGAGTTATTTTTTTACCTGCCGACTTTTTCGTGTCTGCAGCCGGTTTCTTCTCGCCGCCACAGCCAACAGCCAGCGCTGCAACAGTTAAAAGTGCAGCCAGTGTTAATACTACTTTCTTCATGTAATACACCCCTCTTTTTTATGAATATTATTTGATTTTACTATTTTTTATTGTTTATAGCAAGTTTTACTACAATTTTCTTCTTTTAATATTTTAAAAGCGCCATAACTGTAATGTAGTTAACAGTCATGGCGCTTTTTACGTTTAATTAATCCCGTAAAAAAGATTAATAGTGATTAGCTATTCTCTTGGCAGTTGCAGCCTTGATTTCCTCAGGATCTCTTTGCACTCTGGCAATGCCTTGTTCCATAGCAGTTTTAGCCACAGCAGCTGCCACAGCGGGAGCAACTCTCTTGTCAAAAGCACCCGGTACTACATAGTCGGCACGCAAATCCTTCTCATCGATTAAATCAACAATAGCATGAACGGCTGCCACTTTCATTTCTTCAGTAATGGCTTTGGCACGAACATCCAAAGCCCCACGGAATAGACCGGGGAATACGCAGACATTGTTTACTTGATTAGGAGCATCGCTGCGGCCTGTCCCTGCAACAGCGGCACCTGCAGCCATAGCTGCTTCATAGGTTGTTTCAGGAACCGGATTAGCCAAACCAAAAACAATGGCATTCTTATTCATACCTTTAATTATATCTGCAGTAAATACTCCCGGTTTGGAACAACCGATTAAAACATCAGCACCCTTGGTTACCTCAGCCAAGTTGCCTTGAATCTTGTTTTTATTCGTTACAGTAGCCAAATAAGCTTTGGCCATATCCAAATGACCGGGACGGCCTTCATACAAAGCACCCTTGCTGTCAACCATGATAATATTCTTAGCTCCTAATTTATAAAGAAGCTTGCCAATGGCACTACCGGCAGCACCAATACCATTAACGACAAATTTTGCCGTAGCAATATCTTTTTTTACATAGCGCAATCCGCCCAAAACAGCAGCCAAACAGATAATAGCAGTACCATGCTGATCATCATGGAAAATAGGAATATTGCAGGTTTTAATCAGTTCTGCTTCTATTTCATAACATTTGGGAGAAGAAATATCTTCCAGATTAATACCCCCAAAAGAAGGCTGTAATCTTTGTACCATATTTACAAATTCTTTAGCGTCTTTAGCATCAATACAAATAGGCACAGCATCAACATCACCGAAAGTCTTATACAAAACAGCTTTGCCTTCCATAACCGGCATGGCAGCCTCTGGTCCAATATCACCCAGACCAAGGACTCTTGTACCGTCACTGACAACAGCTACGCAATTCCCCCGCCAGGTATATTCAAAAGACAAATTTTTATCTTTTTCGATTTTACGGCAAGGTTCAGCTACTCCGGGAGTATAAGCTATAGATAAATCATGACCATCTTTCAAAGGTACTTTGCTGACTACACCTAATTTACCATTGAATTTTTTATGCATTGCCAATGATTCTTCGTTTAAAACATCAGTATTTGCCATGAAAACGCCTCCTAATATAAAGTTAAACTGATAAAATCATAAAAATTTATCTCTTACTTCATAAATTTCTGCTTTGGGTTTGCTTTCCCCCTCAATGGTCAAAATGCCATAAGTAGGAATTCCCATACGAGGTCTGGAAGGACTCCCCATTAATAACCAGAATATCATCGTACCATTTGACTACAGGCACATGGGTATGTCCGTAAACCACAATATCAGCATGTCTTTCCCTGCCCACTTCTGCCAAAGTGTCCTCACCATAACCATGTAAGAAACGATTTCCATGGGTAATCCAGATTTTATGTCCGGCCAGATTCATCAGATTCTCTACTGCTGCTCTGCCTTCATACATATCACAATTGCCGCAGACAGCATAGACAGGCAAATGGGTAATTCTTTCTAAAGTCTTGGCATCCTGGCTATAATCCCCTGTATGAATCCAGGCATTTACATTTCCTGCCAGTTCAACTACTTTTCTTAGAACTGTCAAATCACCATGGGTATCCCCCATGATACCTATTAGCATTGCACTCGTCTCCATTGATGACAGAACTTTTTAATAGCTTTGGCCCTGTGACTTACAGAATTTTTTTCTTCCATGGTTGCTTCGCCCAAGGGTTTGTGCAGTTCCGTAGACCAAAACAGCGGGTCATAGCCAAATCCGCCCGTGCCATGAGGTTCATGCAATAAAATTCCATCACAAGTGCCGGAAGATTCCAGGAGAATTTTGCCGGCCGGATTAGCTAAGGCCAGTGCACAGAAGAAACGGCATTTTCTTCTAGTTTGCATTTTCATATTAAGCAAAAGTAAATTATTATTTTCTTCCGGAGTAGCTTCTTCCCCGGCATAACGGGCAGAATATACGCCCGGAGCACCTTTAAGGCTAAGAACTTCTAATCCGGAATCATCGGCCAGGCACAATTCTCCTGTTATTTTTGCATAGTACTGAGCCTTGAGCCTAGCGTTGGCAGCAAATGATTTGCCGGTTTCTTTCGGTTCTTCTATTTCAGGGAAATCTGCCAGATATTTAAATTCAATTCCTAAATTTTGCATCAGAGCTTTAAATTCTTCGACCTTCCCTTGATTATGAGTTGCAATAACAACGCTTTTCATTAAAGTTACCTCTTATAATTTTTAATAATACAAATAGGTGTTTTTTGACTGGCATTTCCAAAAGGATTATCTATAAGAATCTTTTCCACCAGTCTAGGGTCAACGCCGTCTGAACAGCCTAACACGCAGGAGCGCTTTAAGTCGTTAACATCAGCAATAGCAGCCCCAAAACATCCTGTCCCTTCTTGAATGGACTTAGCAACTAAAGAAGCATGCTTGGGACCTAAAACAATATGCTTATCATAGGGCGGCATAGTTCCTGTAACATCATCAATAAGACGGGCTTGTTCACCTGCCATTTTGTAAAAGACACCCGGTCTGCCGGCTACTTTAGCAAAGAACCCGCAAACAACAGCAAGCAGTACTCTAAACTGACCTTCCTGATCCATCAAGGATTGCATGCTGTTCCAGCCGGCAATACTTCCCTGGGACGGAAACAGCTGCGATAAAACCTTAGCTAAAAAGCAAGGTTTTAAGCTTTCCGGACGAATAGCTCTGTTTTGTGTAATGGCTACAACACTTTCTGCAGCACAAACTACATCATTAGGGCCAATTTTATTTCCACCATATTCTTTTATAGCTTCTACAATATTGTCATGTACTGTCAATATTCTGGTAGGAACCGGTATGATTTCATATGTTTCACTCATTGCTTGTTACCTCCTACCAAATTTGTAATAACCTCTCTATGTATGGTAAAAAAGTTTTTCTTAATATAAATAGCCTTACGTGCCATACCATTGTAATAAACAGCAGCATCCATATCAACCATTTTAGACAAGACCTCTTTAATATTCTTGTCATTTCTAGCCTCATAATGCAAAGTAACTATGAGAGGGACTTCAGTATTGGCCTTTAAAATAAGTGCTTCAAAATAATTGTCATTTCTGCGGCGATGAGGAGTTTCCACATGAGCCCAGCAAACAGCATCAGGAAATTGTTCCTGTGGTAAATAAGGGCGGGCAAAGACATCAGTAATAGCCGCATCTTCTACACCGGTATTACGCAAAGGCATTTGAGTAGAAAAAACCGCTTCCTTATCATCCATGCTCTCCAATTTCAAGGGCGTCATTTCTTCTGTAACAACTCTGGTGTTATCAGTTGGTTTCATGGCAGCATAAATCACCATCACTAAAAAACCCAGCACAGCAAGACCTACAATAATCTCAATAAACGTTAACATTCCTTTTTCTCCTTTGTTTCCTGACGGTAAAGTGCGTCAATTTTTTGATAATATTCATTATTTAATCTGGTTATCCTGCCCTGCAGGTTGGTAAAAACATTCCGGCTGGTTCCTTCTGCCAGCAGCAGATTGTCTTTTTTTCTCAGTACCTTATAGGAAAAGACTAATTTGGCCCGATTAAATTCCGAGAGAGTAGTACAGATGAGATATTCATCATCAAACTTTGCAGAATTTTTATACTGACATTCTACAGCAACAATGGGAAACATAATTCCTGCTGCCATAAGGTCGTTCAAATCAATACCGGCAGCCCGCAAATAAGCGATTCTTCCCATCTCAAACCAACGTAGGTAATTGGCATGATGCACAACCCCCATAAGGTCTGTTTCTACAAATCTCACTCTGTCTTCAATACTTATCATCTATTATCCCACTTTCTCACAACTTTATTATTATAGCACTTTACAGACAAATAAGGAATATTAATATCCCATTGCTTCCCCTACGATAATGACGTGAATGTCCGTATATGTTAAAGGCCTATGAGTAATGGTTGTAACATTGCAAATTCTCTCAGGACTATGGCAGTCCATACACATTCCTGTCACTCTGCAGGGTGTTTTTCTCTGGAGCCGATCAGCATTAAGAGGTGCTGCCATCATCTTAATTCTTTCCCTGCCTGCAGCTTCGTTTTTGACTATTTTATTAGCTCCGGCTACAACAATAACTTTACCCGGTCCAAAAGCCAAAGCTGCAACTCTGTTTCCTGAACCATCCACATTAATAAGTTCACCCTCTAAAGTAACCGCATTGGCACCTGACAGAAATACGTCAGCGGTAATTTCCTGGCGACGGACTTTAAAGGCTTCTTCTTTACTTAAGCCCTGATGGTTAAAAACCATATTACCACGTTCTTGCAAAGCTTTCTGCACACCTATATCATCCATGGTATGAGAACCACCCATCCCTACAGTAGCTTTTTTATCAATAATTTTCAGGACTGCTGCTAAAGCTGCAGCCTTGTCCGGCACATACTGAGCCTTAAAACCATTTTTATTTAATGCCTCAACTGCATATTTACCTAACTTCTCCCAATGATTCTCAAATACTGTTTCCATTTGTTCTTCCTCCTCATAAAATTTTATTTATTGAAGCTATTTTATGAAAACAGCTTCACCTGCTCTAAATGTTAACTCATATACATCTTTATTATAGCAAAAATACTTCTATTTGATAATAGGGCTTTATTGTGATATAATAAACCTCGCAACAAAAACACGCCTGTAGTCCAGTGGATAGGGCAACAGCCTCCGGAGCTGTGGGCGGGGGTTCGACTCCCCCCAGGCGTACCATAGCAAACGAAAGTCGAACCTTAAAACAAAAAGGTTCGTTTTTTTATATGACAATGGTATAATTGTGTCCGATGAACATAAGGACTAGGAGGAATTTACATGAAAAAACTTTTTAGTTTGGTTTTTGCTTTATGCCTGTTATGCTCTGTGGCCTTTGCCGCAGAAAGTACCACTTTTACCAATGAAAAATATGGTTTTTCCCTGACTATTCCCAAGGAATTCAAAACCATGAAGGCAGATGCGCCTTTTTCTTTAGGTGCCTATACTAACGAAAAAATGTTTCTTCACATTAAGTACATTGAACCTCAGGGCAAATATACCGGTGACACATTTGGAACTGTAACTAAAGAACAAATAGATGAGTTTATCAAAAAGCAACGTTTTGTAGCAGCAGTAAACACTAATAAGTTCTCCTATATGCAACACGACACCAATAAAACTACTTCCGGCTTTCCATATTTATGGGCTCTTTTTCAATCTGATATGGATATGGGTGGTACCCACATTAAGACTTTTATGCTTAAGAATTACTTCTATCATAAAAACATCATTATCGAAGTGGACTTTATTATTCCGGACAGTGCCTTAAGCGAATCTACACACACAATTGATGCTATCGTCAACAGCATGAAATTTAAAAACAAATAGAATTCGGCAGTTAAATTAAAAGTGTGATAAAGGTTTTTCCCCTTTATCACACTTTTTTTAACGTAATAAATTGCTTAATGTATTGTACAGCTTATCCTTATCAATAGGCTTTTCAACATAGCTATTCATACCATTGGAAATAGCCTTGGCAACATCTTCTGACAAAACATTGTCGACCATGGCAATGATGGGAATGGTTTGGCCTTCCGGATGGTCACTCATCCTAATGATTTTTGCTGTCTCAGTACCGTCAATTTCCGGCAAATCCAAATCAAGGAGAATCCCATCATAGAAACGAGGTTCTGCCGAGCCAAACTTTTCACAGGCAGTTTTCCCGTCTGAAACTTTATCTACCTTAAAATTAACCTTTTCCAAAAGTTTTACCACTAGTTCAGCTGTTATATCATTATGCTCAGCCACCAGAACTCTGGCACCTTTAAAATCAAATTTAGGCTGACTTCTATTGAGAGCTGCTGCTTCTTCGGAAAAGTTTTCCATTAAAATCGAGAAAATGGTTGCTGTAAACAGAGGTTTATTAACCATAGACGTAATTCCCAGTTCCGGGCTCTCATGCTCAATGGCCTTAAAATCAGAACTGGTAACCAAAATTACCCGCAAATCTTTCATATTTAGTTCCTTGATTTTTTTAGCAACCGTTAGTCCGTCCATGCCCGGCATTTTCCAGTCTAATAGGCATAAGTTAAAAGGCTTATTTGCTGCATAGGCTTCCGTCAAAATTTGAATAGCCTGTTGCCCTCCTGTAGTAATTTTTGTTTCTACAGAAAACTTTTTCAACAGTGTTTCCAAATATTTACAGCTATTTTCCTGATCATCAACAATCAAAGCCTTAACAAAAGGAAAAGTCTGAATTTCTGCCATATTCCTGTTGTGTTCAGAACTATATTCAAAAGGAATAATCAGGTTAAAGACACTGCCTTTACCTTCTTCGCTGGTTACATCAATAACCCCGCCCAACATATGGACTAAATTATTTGTAATAGCCAAACCAAGACCTGTACTTAACTTAGCGTTATCCCCGCTCTTGGTTTCTTCGAAAGGCAGGAAAATTTTTTTAAGATATTCCTTGGGAATGCCTTTGCCTGTATCGCTAATAGAAAATTCCATATAGACTTTTTTGTTTTTAAGTTCTTTTTGTCTTACCAGGCAATTAACCTGGCCCCCTGACTTGGTAAATTTAAAAGCATTATTCAATATGTTAATAAGGATCTGATTAAGGCGAAGTTTATCTCCTTGTACATACTGCATAGATAAATCTTTTACCTGAATATCAAAACCAATGTTAGTCCGTTTGGCTTCCTTGCTGAAAAGTTCTCCCACAGAGTGAAGATTTTCTTCAAAATCAAAGAGTACGTTTTCTAGTTTCATGTCGCCGTTTTCAATAGCGGCAATATCCAGGACATCACTGATAACATTTCTTAAATGCTTAGCTCTTTCATCACTCTTGGCAATATAATCGTCAGCCTTATCCTTATTTTCTTCTTCCTTAGCCAAAGATAAATAACTAATAATGGCATCAAGAGAAGTTCGCAGCTCACGGCTTAGACGCGACATAAACCGGCCTTTGGCTTCTGCGGAATTTTTCGCCGTAGTCATGGCCTTTTGCATCTGTTCTCCCCGTTCCAATTCTTTGCTCTTAACATTATCTACACTATGCTTCATAACAAGACAATTTCTGTGATGATGATTGTCACGCTTGACACCCTGTAATAAATATGAAGCCCATTCATAAGAACCCTTGGAATTTTTAACACGAACAACCAGTTCGTCCTGCGTACAGGTTTTCATAACACGTTCAAAAATCAGTCGAAGTTTTTCTTCTGAATAGTTTGCCGCATCTTCAGGATACATATCCTTTAGTAAATCTCCCGGGCCTTTGATTTCTCTCGGTGTTACTTCCACCACATCATCATTCACAGAATATACTGATGCTGTTTTAGTCTCAAAATTCCATTCTTCCACCTGATCATAGGCATCACACAAATGAAGTATTAAAAGAGCGATTTTATTTTTTACTTCACGTTCCTTTTTCACTTGCCTTGCTTTCAAAAGATACATAATCAGTAAGATAACAGCAATAGCAGCTATTACGGCAACACCCGCACCTATATTATTCTGGCCTGCCAGCTTGCCTGCTTCTGCTGCTAACCAAGTGAAAAAATTATTTACCTGTGCTTGTAGTTCCTGTACGTTTGTCATTAGTACATCTCCCAACCGCCATCAAAGTTGTTTTCTACTTGCTAATTCTTCCCTTACATAATTTTCTGCCGCTGACAATTGATTGCTGCCAGTTTTATCTTCCGGAGCTATTTCCACATCCGGTTTTATTCCGACTTTATCAATACTGCGGCCACTGGGGGTATAATACTTTGCCATAGTAAGTTTAATGGCAGTATCATCAGTAAGTTTATAAATATTCTGAACACAGCCTTTGCCATAAGTTGTTGTGCCAAAAAGCTTTCCTGCCTTTGTATCCTGTGCTGCGCCGGAAATTATCTCTGCCGCACTGGCAGTTCCTTTATCTACCAAAATTGCCATAGGCAATGGTTTACCTTTTAAGCGGGAGCGTTCTGTAGTAGTACGTCCGTTCTTTTCTGTAATAGAAACAATAGGTCCCTTAGGAATCATGTACTGAGCAACTTCTACACAACTGGATAAAAGTCCTCCCGGATTACTGCGCAAATCCAGTACTAATCCTTTCATGCCCTTGTTTACCAATTCGCCGTAAGTTTTGCCAAAATCTTTGCCTGTAGCCTGATTAAAGTTCCTAATACGTATATAACCTATATTAGAATCCAGCATTTTCCCGCGTACAGACGGAAGTTTGATATCGGACCTTACCACACGCACTACTCGCGGTGCATCCTTACCTGACTGTATTTTTAACTCTACAGTAGTGCCATCTTGACCTCGGACTTGTTTAACAACAGTTTCCAGATCTTCTCCCATCGTGTCATTATTATCAACAGCTAAAATAACATCGCCGCTTTTAATACCGGCATGATCGGCAGGGGTATCTTCCACAGTAGAAACAACTACAAACTGTTTTTCCAGCTTACCCATAACAATACCGATTCCACCAAAATGACCTTCAAATTCCTTGGATAATTCTGCTAAAGCATTTGCGTCTAAATAATAGGAATAGGGATCATTTAATTCCCGGACCATGCCTTTTACAGAACCTATATCAAGCTTGTTTGCATCAACGTCACCAACATATTTGCTTGCTATGATACTACGAGTCCTGGCAATTTGGGCCAAAGCCGACCAATCTCCCAGATAGGCCTTGCCAAAATATGCAGCTGTACCAATTAAAACACCACCGGTAAGAACTATTGCTACTATTAGACCAACAATACTGAATCGTTTCTTAAACATATATTTACTCCTTTATGGCAAATATGCCATAGGATCGGTAACTTCACCATGAACACGGACTTCAAAATGACAGTGAGGTCCTGTAGAATAACCTGTACTGCCGGCCAAAGCAATCTGCTGACCTTGAGCCACAGTTTGTCCTACGCCAACTGAAACGCTGGAATTATGCCCATAGAGCGTAACCAGTCCTCCCCCATGGTCAATCATTACAGCATTGCCATAACCGCCCATCCAGTCGGCATAAATAACTGTACCGGAATCAGCAGCACAAACGGGAGTACCATAATCAATACCTATATCCAATCCTGAATGGAACCTAGAAGTGCCAAAAATAGGATGAGTTCGCCAGCCAAAAGGTGAAGTAATAGGACCGCTTACCGGCCAAATAAACCTGCCGCTGCCATGAGCAGAACCAACAGATCCACCGACTTCCCAGTTCTTAATCATATTAGTTACATTATTGCTATCTTCCAAAAGCTTATCATACTCAGCATCAATTCTCTTTTGCTCAGCCAAAGCTTTATCATAAATGGCTCTTCTTTGCGCAGTCTTTTCTTCTACAACCTTTTTCTTGGCTGCTACATCTTTATGGACAACTTCTAATTGCTTTTTGTTATCAGCTAAAGATTGTTTTTCACTTTCCAAAGTTGCCTTTTGAGTTTTCAGAAGCCCCAGCATTTCGCTGTCTTTTTGGATAATTCTTTGCAGCAAAAACATTCTGGAGGAAAAATCGGAAAAATCTTTTGCCCCTAATAATACGTCCAAATAATTAATCTGGCCGTTTTCATATATATTTCTCAACCGCTTGCAATAAAGTTTTTTGGTAGCTTCTAATTCAGCAGCTTTTTTCTTTATATCTGCTTCGTTTTTTTTGATTTTGCCATTAAGGACTTTCTGTTGTTCTTCTACAACATCCAGTTCTTTCTGTGCCTTAGCCAGTTCATCCTGAACAGCCATTAATTGGTCAATGGCACTTTTTACATCTTTTTTCTTGGCTTCTCTTTCTGCATCTTTATCTTCCAGCTGTTGCTGAAGGCTTTCCAGCTCAGCTTTCTTGTCTTCCAAAGTTGCTGCATATGTGGTCATGGTAATGTTAAAAAGCATTGCCAGAACTGCAAAAACAGCTAAGAATTTACGCATTACCACCCACCTCCTAAACATCTAAGAATTTACGCAGAGAAATACTGCTGCCTGCCGCACCGATTAAAGTACCGGAAATAATCAGGAACAAAGTTAAATAACCCAGGAAAGGCCAGCTTCCCAACAAGGGGAAAAATGCCAAGGTTGTATAAATCTTGTTCTGCAGTGTTAAATAAATTTGCACCAGAAACACAGAAGCAATCACCGCTCCCGTAAAGCCCATGAACATACCCTCCAAAAGAAATGGCCATCTGATAAACCAGTTGGTAGCTCCTACATATTTCATAATGCTTACTTCTCTGCGTCTGGCAAAAACGGTTATTCTAATTGTATTAGAAATAATAAACAAAGTGGCAACTGCTAAGAAAATAACCAACACCAAACCGCCAATACGCAAAATTCTGGTAAGCTGGAACATATGCTCTACTACTTCCCGGCCGAATTTTGCTGTTTCCACACCCGGGATTTTTTCAATACCGGGAACTATTTGGGCTATTCTTTGGGGATTATCTACCTGTACATCAAAAGAATAAGGAAAAGGATTTTCTGTTCCTAAAGCTTCCAATAAATCTTTTTGGTCGCCCAAACGTTTTTTGAAATTTTCCAAAGCCTGGCTTTTGGTAACAGAGGAAACTTTCACTACACCGGGCATTTCTTTTAAAGCTTTTTCTGCACTGGTTAAGGTATTACCTTTGGCAGAATCTTCCATATAAACAGTAATCTGAACTTGGCTTTCCAAGTAACCTGCCAAATTATTGGCATTAATAACCATCATGAGAAATAAACCTAAGACCAAAAGTGACAATGCCACTGTGGAAATTGAAGCAAAACTCATAAGCTGATTACGCTTTATGGAATGATAGGTTTCTTTGATAAAATATTTTTTAGTGTTCAGGCTCATATCCATAAACTCCTTTAAGGTCATCACGGACAATATAGCCATCTTCTATGGCAATAACCCGCTTCTGCATAAAATCCACCATGGTCTTATCATGAGTAGCCATAATAATTGTTGTTCCATTATCATTAATATGGGAGAATATCTTCATGATTTCCATGCTTGTTTCCGGATCCAGATTGCCTGTTGGCTCGTCTGCAATCACTAGCAAGGGGTCATTGACAATTGCTCTGGCAATGGCAACTCTTTGCTGTTCTCCCCCGGATAACTCACCCGGGTAATTGTCTGCCCTGCTGCGTAATCCTACCAGTTCCAGTACCTCAGGAACACGTTTTTTGATTTTTTCCATGGGAGCTTCGATTACCTCCATGGCAAAAGCTACATTTTCATAAACAGTTCTGTCATTAAGTAACCTGTAGTCCTGAAAAATAATACCAAGTTGTCTTCTAAGGTACGGGATTTCATTAGGCTTGAGGCTCATAACGTCAACCCCATCTACAAATATTTTACCTGTGGTAGGTTCTATTTCTCTAAAAAGCAATTTTATGAAAGTAGATTTTCCGGCCCCGCTGGGTCCTACAACAAAAACAAATTCTCCCGGCTTGATGTGTATATCTATATTGCGCAGTGCAGTAGCACCGCTTTGATATGTCTTACTGATACCTGTCATGGTTAGCAAGGCCATCCCCTCCTCTTATCTTAAGATAATAATTCTATAGCTCTAGCAATATTGCGACGAGCCTCTTCCCGCAATTTCAGAATTTGCGCCGCACCTTGGACCGGTGGATGTAAGCGCAGCTCTTCTGCAGCCACCAGCATTT
>Ga0070399_1003946_pt1 | contig 12656 bp, 13 predicted proteins | sample BioMet4_FD_61217 | JGI IMG/M metagenome (GOLD analysis project Ga0070399, IMG submission 61217) | Microbial communities from bioreactor (seeded with sewage sludge) at LBNL, California, USA - Biofuel metagenome 4 (version 1) | ecosystem: Engineered > Bioreactor > Anaerobic > Unclassified ... | reverse complement strand
TGCAATTGCATTCAGGAAGATCGTATTTCGGGATGTCGCGGGCTGGTACGACGAATACGTCTCCTATCTCGCGGCAAGGGGCATCATGAACGGCCAGGGAGAGGGTATGTTCAAACCTGACACGCAGATTACCCGCGCTGAGTTCGCGATGCCTCTCTATAATCTCTCAGGTGAAAAGAGCAGCGCGACTGCATCGGCGTTCAGCGATGTCAAAACGACCGACGGGTTCTTCAGTGCGGTCCAGTGGGCATACAGCAACGCCATAGTCTTTTCCAAGCCCGAGTGAATAACCGAGGAAAACACCATATGAGGTATTGCAGACGGCTTTCTTTTCACGGCTCGGAATCAGCATATCTCTTGCAAGCTGAATGTTTTCGGCGTCACACATTACTTCGAACGAAACATCTCGTACCATTCTCAATTCGCTGTTTATGCATTCTTCCATTCGAAGGATGCAGTCAAAAGCGCCTTCAATAGCATATCCAATGTCACCCATGATATTTGACACACCAAAAACGATCTGGTGATATACATATGCCATCCCTTCATTTCTCGCTCACACCTCCCGACTTCATTTTACCATTCGGTTGGTTGTGGCTTTTCTTGGGGTGGCTCAATTCGTGGCCAATTATAGCTCACTTCTCTTGGCCGTTTTTGGCTCAGTTTTTTTAACCGCTTAGCCGAACCGCAAATCTCAAAAACCCTTAATTTAAAGGCATTTTTCTGCACTTTACTATTTTCCCGTGATAGAGTAGAGCAGTGGAGTTGCCACCGCCCATTCATCAAACCGCATGTGCGGTTTTCCCGCATATGGCTTTTCGATATTCTTCTTCCATCAGCATTCAGCCGCAAATACTTACCAGCGGTCTCTGTTATCTTCATTTTTCGGGGACTAAGTTTTGCAAACCGGAACTTGCTTTTCCAATTCAGCCTTATATATATGCATTTATTATGTCTTTATCGATGCGGTTATCTCCCTAACAGTTCTCAAATGATGTATTCGTAATTTGCATTATGAGAAGATGAGCGATGGAACGGTAAAGTGCATCGAGGAAGAGATTCCGTTTGAGGTTCCGGATTCGTGGGTGTGGGCAAGACTGGGCACCATCTGTTTACCTTTGCAATACGGTACGTCGAAAAAATCGGATAAAATAGGTAAAACACCTGTTATTCGTATGGGCAATATCCAAGGTGGAGAAATTGAATATGACGATTTAGCATATTCCTCAGATGCGGAGGATTTAGAAAAGTATAGTCTGAAAGCGAATGATTTACTGTTTAATCGAACAAACAGCCCAGAATGGGTGGGAAAGACAGCCATTTATCGTGGGAATATTCCCGCAATTTTTGCTGGTTATCTAATCCGAATTGTACCCGTACTTCTTAATCCTCTTTTTCTGAACCAAGTAATGAATAGTGGTTATGAAAGAGAGTACTGTGTAAGAGTTAAGACAGATGGGGTAAATCAATCAAATGTAAACGCTCAAAAAATAGCTTGCTTTCTTATCCCTGTCCCGCCTGAAAACGAGCAGCGAATGATTGCAGTGGCCATAACATCAGCTGTAAACTACATTAATTACATCGGATCAGAAAAGACTGAACTTCAAACTATCATTGCTCAAGTGAAGGCTAAAATCCTCAACCTCGCTATCAGGGGTAAACTCGCGCCCCAGAATCCAGATGATGAGCCAGCTTCAGCTCTGCTTGAACGCATCCGAGCAGAAAAAGAAGGACTCATAAAAACTGGAAAAATCAAGCGCGATAAGAACGAATCGTACATCTTCCGTGGTGATGATAAATCTTATTATGAGAAGGTCTACGAAAAAACCGTATGTATTGATGCGCAAATACCTTTCTCACTCCCGGATGGTTGGGCATGGGCGCGACTCGGTGATTGCTTTAATGTTGTGATGGGGTCGTCTCCATATGGGGGCTTAATCACCAATAATCATGAAGGAATGGAATTTCACCAAGGGAAAATATGCTTTTCTCAAATGTGGTTGCTGCCAAGTGATACATACATATCAGAACCCTCGAAGGTTGCACCAGCCGGGGCTGCGTTACTTTGCGTTCGTGCCCCAGTCGGAACGGTTAATCTCACAGACAGAGACATCTGCATTGGTAGAGGCTTGGCATCAATTTCACCGCTGTGCCAAATGACATCTGTTTTTATTTATTATTGGTTCACTGCTATTCGCGTAGATTTTGTATGCAAAGCGACGGGTTCAACATTTATTGCAATAACGGCAGATACTGTAAAATCGCAATTATTGCCGATACCGCCATTGGGTGAGCAACGCAGAATCGCTGATAAAATCACAAAACTTTATATGCAGATTGATGCCATCGCAGGGGATGTCAGTTGATTCCTTCAGTAATAGCGGTGAACTCCTTTTCCATTGCTTCAAGGACGGACACGATTCGCTTTTGCTCCTGTAAAGGAGGAAGCGGGACTATTTTCTGGGAAAAATCAGAAATCCAGTAACGCTTGTGCGTAGAATGGTTGCACTCAATTGTTTGCATCACATAAAAAAAGAATTTGCTGTCAGCGAAGGATGAATCTGCCGTTAGTATTTTCATTGCAGATGATTTCACTTTGAAGAGAAAATCAACATATTTGCTGTCGGTGGTAAAATCATCAAATATCACGACAGGTAGCTCCGTCTTTATTCCGCTTATCTCATTGGTATAGCCAATTATGAATGATTTCCCAGCTGTGAGCACAGGTGTCGGGTAGCCGTCACAGTAATCGGTTGAATCTACAATATATGCTTGTGGCTGTTCATACGGCATCGCCGTGCCAAGCCTAACGTAACTCCAGCTGTCGGGAACTTCGAATGGTAGCTCCGCTGTAATGCATCTAACCGAATTGCCGACCTTCTCATAATAAGATACACAGGCAAGTCAAACCTCCATGATAAAATCTTTCTGCGGTGCCCACATGCCGCTATTTTATCATGGAGGTGTTTTTATATGGAAACACAAGGCCAATTTGAAGCGTTTTTGCGGAAGAGTAATCTTTCAGAAAACACAATCACGTCCTACCTGTGGACGGTAGACTATTTTGAGGCGCATTACACGGCGGTCAGCAAGGAAAATCTTATGTCGTACAAAGGCTATCTGCTGGAGCAGTACAAGCCCAAAACGGTAAATCTGCGTATTCAAGCCATCAACAAGTATCTGTCTTTTCTCAAAAAGGAGCGGCTGCAGCTGAAATCCGTAAAAATCCAGCAAAAGAACTTTCTTGAAAACGTCATCAGCAACGCCGATTACAAATACCTGAAAAATAGACTACGAAAAGACAGAAACATGGAATGGTACTTTGTTGTGTGGTATCTTGCCGCCACGGGAGCGCGTGTCAGTGAACTGATACAAATCAAAGTGGAGCATGTGGAGGCCGGGTATTTCGACCTGTATTCCAAAGGAGGGAAACTCCGGCGGCTCTACATACCGAAAAAGCTGAAGGATGAAACGCTTGAATGGCTGGAAGAGACAAATGTTTCTTCCGGCTTTTTATTTCTCAACCGTTTCGGCGAACGGATTACCACCAGAGGTATTTCACAGCAACTGAAGAATTACGCCGATAAGTATGGTATAAATCCAAAAGTTGTCTATCCTCATTCATTCCGGCATCGGTATGCAAAAAATTTCCTTGAAAAATATAATGACATTGCCCTGCTGGCTGACCTCATGGGCCATGAGAGCATAGAAACCACGCGCATTTATCTGCGCCGTACCGCCAGCGAACAGCAGGCACTCGTCGATAAAATAGTCACTTGGTGATAAAAAGGACAGCACCCCGGCAAAGGAGTGCTGTTCGTTTATGCAAGGGTGTCCGCAATGGCATCCAACTGTGTGAATGCAGCGTCAATCGCAGTTACTATGCGGTGCTGCTCCGGGAGTGGAGGAATGGGTATCCACGCTTGTTTTCCGTCATAGGTTCCGAGCCGCGGCATTTTAACTCCATAAGAGCACTTGTTTGCGTAACTCAAAAAATAGCCGGACATAAGAACATGACGCGCATATGGAGGAAATAAAATATTTGCAAACTCTAACGGTAGAATTTCTGATGTACAGAAGCCGTGTTCATCCGCAATAAGAACTTTATTCAAATATGGGCGCAATTTACTGTATAATAATTGCCCTTTATGAAAGCCGTGCTTAGTGCTGCTGGATTTTCTATCTGCTGCGTACACTCTATGTACTACGCGCCCGGTATCTTTTTCGATATCTTCAAGGTCTAATATCCATGCGTCATCTGGCAAAGACGCAGTGTCAATATTACTACAATTCCCGTAGTCGCACAATTCTCCGAGCTGACACCATTCCCACTGGATTGGGATTTCAAATGGAACACTATTATTAAAGCATATACGTTTTCCTGCCTTGTTTTGATAATAAGATTTATCATCACCACGGAAAATGTAAGATTCGTTCTTGTCACGCTTGATTTTGCCCTCTTTGATCAGCTGCTCTTTCTCCGCCCGGATACGTTCCAGCAGGACGCTTGCGGGCTCGTCGGCAGGGTCCTGCGGCACCAGATTGCCACGGATTGCAAGGTCAAGAATCTTTGATTTGGTTTGAGTGATGAGCAATGAAATATCCAACTTCTCATCATCAATATTATTGACGCAATCCGTCAACTGTTTGATGCATGACAGTATACGCTTTTGCTCTGTTATGGGTGGAATTGGCATAAGAAACTGCTTTAATACATCAAAAGGCGGAATATTTTTCATTGCAGTGCCTTTGCCTTTTTCATTTGATTCACTTTTTAGTACAAAGTCAAAATACAGCAAATAAAACTCAGTTTGGCTTTTATCATATAGCATTATTCGCATTAATGCCTGATTAATTACGCCTCGCCGCATAGAAGCAGGCATAACAAATGACTCGCCGATTGTTCCCGCGCAGCTTACGATAATGTCATCTGGGAAAACCTCAAAACCTTTTAACTCCTGAAATTTTTCCGGTGTTATATAATAATTCCCCATAGATTCATCTTTATAAATAGCATTTTTTTGCTCATATACCTTAATTGCTTCAGCTGAGTCTGGAACGAACATAGCCTTTGTAATGCTGCTGCCGAAAGGCCCTTTTTTATAGAAAGCGAGAAAGCCCAACCTCGCCCACGACCAGCCCTCTGGTATCTCAAACGGTATCTCATTTTCAATGCAATTTACCGCTCCATCAGCCATCTTCTCATAATGCAAATTATCCTCACCCTTGAAGATAACGGAATCGCCCTTGATATCTTTGGCTTTCAGCTTACCGTCCTTTACCATCTGCTGCTTTTCGGCACGGATGCGCTCCAGCAAAACAGAAGCAGGCTCGTCATTTGGGTCTTGCGGCACGAGCTTTCCGCGAATGGCAAGGTCAAGGATTTTTTGACGCAGTGATTTTGTGTCCATTATTCCTCAACCTCTCCGATCAGCTTTTCAAGTTCGTCCACCGCCGAAACGATATTTGAAGTCTTATTTTTTATCATTTCCAAAAGCTCCAATAAAGTGCAGTCCGGTATCTCATCGCCGGACTTCATCCATGTGATGTCAAGGCTCGTCTTATCACGGTTGATAATTTCGTCATAGGTGAATTTGCGCCATCTGCCTTCAGGGTTCTCGGCGCTGTAGGTTTCGGTTCTGTCAAAACGATTTGCAGGGTTATAGCAACGCACGAAATCCTCTAAATCAGATTCTTTTAGCGGATTCTTTTTCAATGTACAGTGAATGTTGGTACGGTAATCGTATATCCAGACTTCTTTCGTCTGATGCGTCGGGCTTGCGACTTTGTTTTCAAAGAAGATTACATTTGCCTTGACACCCTGCGCATAAAAGATACCGGTAGGCAATCGCAAAATTGTATGTAAATCAGTAGTTTCAAGGAGCTTTTTACGGACTGTTTCACCTGCGCCACCCTCAAACAAAACATTATCGGGAACAACAACGGCTGCGGTGCCGTTCGCCTTCAGCAGTGTGTGGATGTGCTGTACAAAATTGAGCTGTTTGTTTGAACTACTTGCCCAGAAATCCTGACGGTTATACACCAAGTCTTCCTGTTCCTGTTCGCCCTGCTCATTGGTAAATGTCAGTGCTGATTTTTTCCCGAACGGAGGGTTGGTCAGCACATAATCGAAGCGATCACCAGGGTCGGCAAGCAAAGAGTCGTTACGGATAATCGGCGGCACACCATCAAAATCGCTGATATTGTGCAGAAACAGATTCATCAGACAGAGACGATATGTGCTTTGGACAATTTCCCATCCACGGAAGGTCTGGAATTTCAAAAATGCCTTCTGGTCTTTATCAAGCGAAGCAGTATTTTCGATGTACGCCTTGGAAGCGAGTAGAAACCCACCGCTGCCGCAGCAGGGATCAACTATGGTCTTGCCCGGTTGAGGACGGACACATTTTACCATCGTATTGATCAACGCGCGGGGTGTGAAATACTGTCCGGCACCGCTTTTGGTATCCTCAGCGATTTTCTGTAAAAGCCCTTCGTAAATGTCGCCCTTGACATCAGAGGACATGGAAGACCAATTCTCGGCATCTATCATCTGAATGATACGGGCAAGCATGGCGGGAGTGCTGATTTTATTCTGAGACCCGGCATAAATCTGCTGCAGAGTACCGCTCTGCTTGGATAGTGTATCGAGTAGATATTTATAATGCTCAAACAGCTCTGCTCCGCTTTTCGTGCGCAGAGTATCCCATTTGCAGTCCTCAGGAATACCGATGTTTCTCTTATATGGCGGTTTGCTATATTCGTCTGCCATTTTCAGAAAGAGCAGGTACGTGAGCTGCTCCAAATAATCGCTGTTGGAAACGCCGTCGCCCATAAGAACGGTAGCCATAGACCATATCTTTTGATTGATTGCCGCAGTATTAGACATCTATTATTTCTCCTTTATGCTACCAGTGCCAAATTCATTTCATCCAACACTTCTTCGTATTTGTCGCCAAACAGCTGATAAAACTTGCCCAACCCACCCTTGCTGTCAAATGGGGTGTACTCCAAGTCATTCGTTGTAATCTGCATTGATGTCGCAATATGATCGCGTATCATGCGCAGCCACTCCATCTGTTCATCGGTGAACTGTCCGTGACCGGCATTCTTCGCAAAAATCCATGTTTTGAATTTGAGGTCTATTTCCGCAGAGAACAGGTTGAGCTCAGTCGTCTGCCCCAGTTCAAAGCGGAGCAACGAGACAATATCGACCAGCTTGTTAACGACACTGCGCTGCTTAACCTTTTCAGCCTGCTTAATAGTGTAAGCGTTCCACAGCTTCTCGTTCGTCAGTCGATATGGGGGCTTCTGTATCAACTCATATAATTCTTTTACCATTGCGAGAGTGAGAGGACGGTTACGGTAGCTCTGATTATATATGATGTTCAGAGCCGTTATTTCATCCTTGTTGTCTTCAATGAACTGACGGAAGCTGTGTATGGCTTCATCGGCATGCGCTTCATGGTCCGCATCCCATCCAGTGAAGATAACAATGTCCATGTTTTCATTGTCGATAATCTGGTCATGCGCTTTGCGTGCATTTTCGACGAAATCCCGCAATTCAGGCTTGTATATAGGCTCAACTGCTTTTTCTATTAATGCGGATTGGACTGTCTGCGCCTGTTCTTCGGTGACTTCCACATCCTCCGGAATCTGGAAATGTTCACGAGCCTTATCTTCAATAATGTCCTCATCGAAGGCATCAAGCATATTTCGGGCCATGTCATTGACGCTGACGCCCCCGGCTAATGCTGTGGCCTGTTCCTTTTCTTTCGGCGTCATTACCATGTCAAGTTTAATAAGGCGATTGGCCAAAGACGTAAGTGTGTCATCATCATTCGCACCGAGGGCAACGCTCATCATCAATTCTTTCATTGTGACAGTGGGCTTGCGTTCGAGTGGGCGTGAATCAGTCTTATTAGTTTTTGTAACGCCGACTGCGTCAACGAGGACATAACCAGTTTTGCGTTCTCTGGCTGAAGGCGTAACGGCGTGGAGCTTATCATAATCGAGCGTCCGGGTGCCGCGACCTTTCATCTGCTCAAAGTAGTTTTTGCTGCGAACATCGCGCATGAAGAGCAGGCACTCCAACGGCTTAATATCAGTGCCAGTGGCAATCATATCGACCGTAACGGCAATTCGGGGATAGTATCCATTTCTGAAAGAAGACAGGACCCCCTTCGGGTCTTCCTCTGCTTGATATGTCACCTTTTTGCAAAATTCATTTCCTTCGCCGAATTCCTCGCGGATTATTTTAATTATATCGTCGGCATGACTGTCGGTCTTTGCAAAAACGAGCGTTTTCGGGAGCTCATATTTTCCAGTGTCGGGGTTGATACGATTGGGGAATATCTCACTTTCCATCTTTTCTTTGAAGGCTCTGATAATATTGCGTATCTGAGAAGGGTTAACCACATCGCGGTCAAGTTGGGTGGGAGCATAATTTACTTCTTCATCGTTCTGCTCCCAGCGCCTTTTGCGTGACTTGCGGTCGCGCTTTTCAACATAACGGCTGACAATACAACCGCCCTTTTTTGTAATATCCGTTTCAATCAGATATATATCTCCGGCGACATTGACGTCATCAAGAACGGCCTGTTCATGGGTATACTCACTAACGACATTTTCTTTAAAAAAGCCAAAGGTACGTTTATCCGGTGTGGCGGTTAAGCCAATCAAAAAGGCATCAAAATAATCAAGTACCTGCTGCCAGATGTTATAAATGGAGCGGTGACACTCATCAATTATGATAAAGTCAAAGAATTCTACGGGATATTTGGTATTGTAAACGACCTCTTTTGGCTTGCCGACGACCTGCTGTTCATTCATGGACGTCTGCTCAAGCGAATCATCCATTTCCTCGCCACGGAGAATAGAATACATGCGCTGAATGGTGCTGATGCAAACATGCGTATCGTTTGGTATATAGGAGGAATTCAAGCGGCGCACATTATATAATTCAGGAAACCGACGGGCATCATCAGTGGGCTTATAGTTATTAAACTCTGTCTCAGCCTGCTCCCCAAGGTTTTTTGTATCCACAAGGAACAATATCCGCTTTGCTTTGGCAAATTTCAGCAAACGATACACCGTTGTGATTGCTGTATATGTTTTTCCTGCACCTGTTGCCATTTGAATCAATGCACGGGGTTTGTTCTCGCCGAAAGAAACTTCGAGGTTTTCTATTGCTCTTGTCTGACAATCACGAAAGCCAGTCGGGTCAAAAGTGGGAAAGGCTTTGAGGCAATTGCGCAGTGTTGAGGCATCTTTCATCAATTGCAGGAGCGTTTCTGGCTGATGAAAAGAAAACACTTCTCTGGAGCGGGCTTTCTCGTCATCATAATCGCAAAAATGCGTAAGGACATCCGTTGCTTCATACGCAAAGCGAATGTGTGTTTGAGTCTTAATAAACTTCAAGTCGCTCTCAATATACCTCTTTGACTGTTCAGCCACCGTTGTCAGTGATTCACCTTTGTTGGTTGCCTTTGCTTCGACAACGCCCACAGGCAATTTATTGATAAAAAGCAAGTAATCAACAGGACCGCTGTCCGTAGGATATTCACGAACGGCAACACCAAGAGAAGCCGCAGGATTGAATTCACTCATATCCTGAAGCACATATCCACATTCAGCCAGTTTTTTATCGATTACCAATCGTGATTTTGCTTCTGGTGTCATGTCGCAATGTCTCCTGTTCTCATAATTCATTATTATCGGAAGTTGACGTGTAAAAAACGATTACAGTTTTTCCTCTTCCTTTGATGTCTCGTCAGGCACTATTTCCATGATGTCTGAAAACTCTACATCTAATGCAGTGCATACGCGAATGAGCACATCAAGGCTCAGATATTCATCGTTTGCCAGTTTTGCCATAGAAGCCGTGCTGATATTTGCACGCTCTCGTAAATCTTTCTTCTTTAGTTTTCTATCTATCATTAGCTTCCAAAGACGGTTATAGCAGATGCCCATAGTCCTCACCTCACTGCGTTTTATTTTATTATACGTTATTTGCTTTGCGTTTACAATACATTTCGACTAGTTGCAAAATAATATTTGCACTTTATCCGGATGCAGAATTACAGATAGCAGATGTCGTATTCTAATAGTTTCTGTGGCCCCGGAGGGGGTGGTCAAATCTCCGGCACTTTTTTCTCTGAAGAGCGGCGCGGCGTAACGTGTGAATTTTCGTAGAATTGCGCAGGGGGGATACCTTTGATGCCGCTGTTCATAAGAGGAAAGCGGTATTTTCTGGCGAAACGACTGTGAAAACAAGGTGTGGATGAACATCAACGTTACTGCGTCTTTCGCCGCTTTGTTCAAATACATGCCGAAAAAGCATGTGTGAAGGCACTGCTTTTGCCACTTTTCGCAGTGTATAGAACACAATTCTAGACGGAATATTGGACTACATTTCTACCGTAAATAGCACCGACAGGCCTTGATAATCCACAGTTTGTATGGCTATATGTAACTGCGTTAAGCGCAGAAAGGTGGTATGAAAAATGGAATTCAAGTACAGCGTAACAGGCAGCGACCGCAAGAGACTGGTCACGGCAATGGCAGAGCGTTTGGAGTGCCCTGCAAAGTATAAGGGTGCTCCGACTTTCGCCTACGAGGTGGATTACTTCACCATCGACAAGAACGGCATCGTCAGCTTCGACGGCCGCGCTGACAGCGAGGAAATCGAAAAGCTTTTCGAGCGGCTTCATGAGCAGGGCTTTGAAGCGGAACCTCGCTTTGAGGACTTGCGGATCATCGAGGAAGAAGAATTAGGGCTTGGCAAACATCGCCACGATCCGGTTGGAGAGGACGGTATGCAGGCAAGCGATGCGTCTGATGAGGACATTGGGCTTGTCATTGAAATGCCGCGTTCCTCCTTCACCGACACGGCACTTGAAAACCTCAAGCGGCTGGTGGAAAGCAAGAAAAACCTCATCAGCAGGTCGCTCTGCTGCCAACACCTCGACCTTGACATTGACAATGAGAAAGTACGCTTTCCGTGGTTTGAGGACGGCACCGACCCGGACGCGGTCAAAGCCTACACACATTTCGTTACAGCACTTTGCGAGATGGCACGGAATCAGAAGCGCATCACCGCCAAGGAAAAGGACACCGACAACGATAAATACGCATTCCGCTGTTTCCTGCTCAGGCTTGGCTTTATCGGAGAATCGTACAAACAGGAGCGAAAGATTCTCCTCCGCAACCTTTCCGGCAGCTCAGCTTTTAAGAGCGGAAATCCGAAGGTACAGGAAATGGTCAACCGCATCAAGGAGGACGCTGACCTTTATGATGATGTAATGAGTTTGCAGGACAAGGAGGCGGCTGACGATGAAATTTCCGAGTAAAGAATTTGTTGAGAGTATCCGCAAACAGTACCCGGTCGACTGCCGTGTGGAACTTCTCCGCATGGAGGACATTCAAGCGCCGCCCGTCGGCACAAAAGGCACCGTGCGATATGTCGATGACCTCGGTTCCCTCGGTGTTGCGTGGGACAACGGCAGCTCCCTCCAGGTGGTATACGGCGAAGATTTATGCAGAAAGCTGGAGAATGAAGATAATGGATAAAAAGGTAAAAGCGCAGATTCTCGCAGTCCGCGATACCGGGCTTACCAATATGTTCGACACCCGCGCTGTGCAGCGCATTGCCTTCGACATGGATTTCTTTGAACTGGTCACCTTCCTTGAAGAACACAAGGACAAATATGTCCGATTTATCCTCACAGGCGAGGAATAAACTACACAACCACGGACGGTGTAATCGGCCAAAAGACTGTGCTATATATAGCGGTTTATCTCGCGGAATTGTCTGGATATAGTGTGATTTCAGAGTTAATATGTCCATACCGAAGGAGAACAGCCCTAAGAAAAACGAAAACGGAGGACACGAAAATGACAGACAAGCAGCTAAACCAAGCCAAAAGCCAGTTACCGCAGGGAGAAAAATTCGACCGGGCATACAGCGCCTTTGAAGGAGGCATCAGGCTGATTTCGAAGAAAGCCGACGGTTCGGAAACCCGCTACAAAGTACACTTCGAAGCTGACAACAATGTTCGCATCGAGCGGTTCTAAGGAGGGAGCGACCATGTGGAGAGAAGGAAGCCTGAAGGTTCACGACAGCATTTTTCACTATTGGATGAAGCAGTACGACGATGGGTCGCAGTTCGGCATCGAGGGCGGCAGGATTTCAAAACTGATGCTCAAGAGAAATGGCACCATCGTATGCAGCTACGACAGAGGCTGGGACTTTGAACCCGTCGACCCGGACACGCGGCTTGCCCTTGAGATACTGCTTCACGGCGAAAACCAATAACCCGCGCTAATAAAACAGCCGAGGCTCAGCCCTGCATGGGGCTGTATCTCGTACAGATAGAATTTTAATGAACTGCCGACGGCGGTCTTATTTTTTGCTCTTTTCTTGGGTTGCTTCCAGTTTCTTGTTTCTGCGAGATTTTCTAGCCCTTTGCGCATCATATGCTTTCTTGCATTGAGGGTCTCCGCAATAAGTATGCCTGTTGTTTCTTCGAATAAATGCTGTGCCACATATTGGACAAGTCGTGAGCGTTCCTTCATATTTTTCTTTGCGTTGTCCAGCTTCTTCCGGGGGGCCGAAATCCACAATCATTCGAGCAAGCGTATACCAAGCAATGTCG
>Ga0070399_1003936_pt1 | contig 12691 bp, 9 predicted proteins | sample BioMet4_FD_61217 | JGI IMG/M metagenome (GOLD analysis project Ga0070399, IMG submission 61217) | Microbial communities from bioreactor (seeded with sewage sludge) at LBNL, California, USA - Biofuel metagenome 4 (version 1) | ecosystem: Engineered > Bioreactor > Anaerobic > Unclassified ... | reverse complement strand
TGTTTTGCCTGTTTGCACTATTGGGAGTTGCAATCGTGTTGGTTACAACGATATGGAAGGTAGAAATATTTAGAAATGAGGACTACTTCCTTCTGAGAACAGTTGCGTTAAGAACTCGAAAAATACAGTATTGTGAGTGCATAACTTTTAAGCTGGGGACTAATTCTCTTACTCTCAAAACCAGCAAGGGAACATTTCGCATAGACTGTAAAGCAACAAATTTTGAATTCTTAATGGCGATGCTAACTCAGCACAAAGTAAAAGGCGTTCAATAGATTCACATTAACCCCGCAAATCTCCACACAATGACAATCTCCTGTGCCATTTGGCCATCAACCTTTTTAACATGCCCAACCCAAATTTTTCGCGGTGTGCGGTTTTCAATGTTCAGACAGTCGGAGGTTGCTGCACGGGATTGTTCAGCGGCTGCTTGATAATTAATCTGCCGTTCCAGCTTTGTATCAAGCATCAAAAATTTTTCTCCGTCAGGTACTTTTGGAGCAGTATAGGTCATTTCTTGATGTGAATGAAAAAACAGTATTTCATCGTATAGATGAAGATGGCATTGCAACAACAGGAAAATAACCGTCTGTCATTCTTGCGGGCTATGTTTATGATGGGGTTCGGGGTATGTCCGAATTGCGATTGTGGCTGCAATTCCTCTCGAAAGATGAAATTGAAATGTTGGGCGGAGAAAATGCTGCAAGCATTCTCAAGCAGAACGCGGGCGGCAGTTTATCCGATCTTCGCATTAATCGTGCAGCAGGAATGGTCTGTAGTGTTCGAAAGGGAGCTCTTTACGGAAACGAAGTCGGCTATTTAATGGAGTTGATGATTGTTAATGAAAAGTAATGCTATGCCGATTATCAAGCAAGGAAATGCCGATAAAGCGGAGGCTGTCTGTAGGCCAACCGTTCGCATCCCTCTTCTCCAATTGGAAGAATTTTTTCAGTTTATCAAAACGAACCTTATGTTATCTCTGTAACCTTGGATGAAGGGCATGAATATTTTGGAACGATTTCGTTTTCCCATGCTTATAGAGATATTATGGAAGAAGGATCGTGGAAAGTATATGCCATTGCCAAAGATAATGGTAACCCTCAGGGAATATTGATTCGACATTCGGTATGGAAAAAGCAACAAGATTTTGAATATTTACAAGAAAATCACCAACAGTTAAATTTTGAAGTATCCCCACAAATCGTATCTGATAATACTTATTGTAGTACAGGCCATTTTCTGTGGGAGGCATATCAAAGGCAATTTTTCAGGGGCAGCAAGGTTATTGCTTCTTCAAACTTTGACGAAGATTCTTCACAAACATATTATCTACACAAGCAAGTTTATATGCAAAATGGCAACAGTGATTTTCAAGTTGGGTTGGATTATCCGCTGTGTTATTCAAATTTGGAATCTTGGATTAACACCTTGATAGAGATTCTACAGCGGATGATTCAAAAAAATGAAAAGAACGTTTCACGTATTTGCCTAGACTATATTTGTCCACTAAATATCTACAAGCAGTATATTTGGGGTGAATAACACAGTAAACGGTTCTCTAAGCTGACGCCGCGCTGCGGCTGCGGTTGGCAGTGCTGTTTTAGGCGGTGCAAGCGCTTATGCGTCAGCTTCGCCAACTACTGACCAACAGACCTCTCTCGGCTTGTCAACTTGTCAATGCGGACAGAACCAGCAAATTTAAGAGAACAACTTGCAATGGAACAAGTAAAATCCACTCCGGCAACAGGTGTTCAAATACCCAAAATACAAATGAATGATCCGCGATGGTCATCTGCGGAAGGGTGGGTAAAGATGCGGCAAATTGTAGCGACTTCTCAGGGTGATATTAATATCCATTAAGTGGATATTATTCAAGTATACAGAGTTTTTCCGAAGGAATGAGAGTTAGAAACTGGCTTGCTGGACAAAGCTTTTAATCGCAGTATGAATTTGGAGTAGGCGTAATCAGATTATTTGAATAATATTGAGGTACATCATGGAAGATTATGTTAAATTATATATTCAATTATGCAGTTTGATTTTAGACAACACGGCTGACTATGGGGACAAGCATAAAGTGAAAATTCATAATTCAGCAATAAAAAAACTCAATGCAGTCTGTGACGAATTAAAAGCAAATATTCCTTACGCCACGGAACTATTGTCTGTTCTTTTGGAAAACGAAAACGAACAAGTGAAATTAACATCCGCTTCTCATTGCCTTAAATTGGGCGTTTGTACTGATACAGCAAAAAATGTTCTGATAGATATTCAAAGTCATAGTAACAATAAAGTCCGTGCATTTGATGCAGAGATGATATTAAAATCACTCATGTGACATGATTCTTGGACTATCCATAGCTGCTCTGCCAGGGCGGCTATGGATAACCGCCTCTTAATCTCTCCGCATAAATGCCGCATTAATACAAGGGTATATGCTTCACCAAATGTGTATTTGGGATCGAACAACTGAAGGAGATACTGTAGTTTCATACGGCAAAAGATCAATCCATATTTCTTATGACCTTGTTGGGTATATTCCTCCGGACAAGCTCACATAACAGGAAACGGCAGGGCCCATAGGCCCTGCCGTTTCCTGTCAAATATTGAACGATTGTCTTATGACGCCCCCGCTTTTGTGCAGCGGCTCTTCTCTTGTCGGATCCGTCGGCAGACTGTGCTTACTTGATCATGGAAGCGATCTCGGCGGCAAAGTCTTCCTTCTTCTTCTCAATGCCCTCGCCCTTTTCAAAGCGAACGGCCTTGACAAACTTCACGCTGCCGCCCAGCTTCTTGGCGGCGTCGGCCATATACTTCTCCACCGTGAAGTCGCCGTCCTTGACGAACTCCTGCTGCAGCAGGCAGTTTTCGGAATAGAACTTGGCCAGCTTGCCCATGACGATCTTTTCCTTCACCTGAGCGGGCTTGGAAGCCATCTTGGGATCGCCCTCCATCTGGGCCAGCATGATCTTCTTTTCCTCGTCCAGCACGTCCTGCGTGACCATGGACTTGTCCCAGAAGCGGGGATTCAGCGCCGCGATCTGCATGGCAACGTCCTTGCCGATGGCAGTGGCGTCGATGCCGCCTTCCACTTCCAAATTCACCAGCACGCCGATCTTGCCGCCGGCATGGATATAGGGAACGGAAAAGCCGGTGTCGTAACGGGCAAAACGGCGGACCTTGATGTTCTCGCCGATGACCAGCACCATCTCCTGCTGCTGCTCCTGCACCGTGACGCCGGTGCCGTTGTACTTGCAGGCCATCAGAGCGTCCAGGTCAGCGGGATTCTCGTGCGCCACGGTGGCGGCCACGCCCTTGACGAACTCCTGGAACTTCTCGTTCTTGCCCACAAAGTCGGTTTCGGCGTTGACTTCCACGTCCACACCGATGCCGTCGATCACAGCGGCATACGCCATGCCCTCGGCGGCAATGCGGCCGGCCTTCTTCACGGAAGCGGCCATGCCCTTTTCACGCAGCCACTCAACGGCCTTGTCCATATCGCCTTCGGTGGCGGTGAGAGCCTTTTTGCAGTCCATCATGCCGACGCCCGTCATCTCGCGCAGCGTCTTAACGTCTGTTGCGGTAAATGCCATTTTTTATTTCCTCCAGTTATTTTTTTCATCAGCGGCAGGCGCTCCGCCTGCCTTCGCGCCGCCCCGGAAGCGGGGCACGGCGGCGTATGGGCGCGCACCGCCGAAAATATGATATGGGGCAGGGACACGCCCTGCCCCATACGGTTTGCGTTTCAGTAGGCGATCAGCCTTCCACGGGAGCGGCTTCTTCGGCCTCTTCCACCTGCTCGCCCTGCTTGCCTTCGATCATGGCGTTGGCCATGACGGAAGCGATCAGCTTGATGGCGCGGATAGCGTCGTCGTTGCCGGGGATGGGATAGTCGATCTCATCGGGATCGCAGTTGGTATCGGCGATGGCCACCACGGGAATGCCCAGCTTGTGCGCTTCGGCGATGGCGTTGCGCTCTTTGCGGGTATCCACGATGAACAGGGCGCCGGGCAGCTTCTTCATTTCCTTCACGCCGCCCAGGTACTTCTCCAGCTTCTCGATCTCGGCCAGATGCTTGATGACTTCCTTCTTGGGCAGCATATCAAAGGTACCGTCGGTCTGCATGGTCTTGAGCTGGTTCAGACGGTCGATACGGGTACGCATGGTCTTGAAGTTGGTCATCATGCCGCCCAGCCAGCGGGCGTTGACAAAGTACATATTGCAGCGCAGCGCCTCGTCCTTGATGGCGTCCTGGGCCTGCTTCTTGGTGCCCACGAACAGGATGGACTGGCCGTTTTCAGACAGCTGACGCACGAAGTTATAGGCTTCCTCCAGCTTTCTCACGGTCTTCTGCAGGTCGATGATATAGATGCCGTTGCGCTCCGTGTAAATATAAGGGGCCATTTTGGGGTTCCAGCGGCGGGTCTGATGACCGAAGTGGACGCCTGCTTCCAGCAGGGCTTTCATGGATACGACGTTCTGATTTGCCATTTTTCGGGTTACTCCTTTTTCTTTTTAGTTTGTTACCTCCAGCCTCTTCCTCTCCTCCGGCCAACCCGTGCGGGCACCGACCGATGATCCAAGGCTGTGTGGAATGCTGAAACATAATACCATATATGATTCATTAATGCAAGGACTTTTATCCAAAAAATCAACGATTTCCCTGTAAAAAAACGCTGAAAACCGTGCGGACGTCCCTTCTGCCGGGGCGGCCGGGCGAATCGGCGGCGGGCGCCGATTCGGAAAAAGACGTTTCCTGTGCCGAAGCGGCACAGGAAACGCCTTTTTTTATGCTCTCTGACGGGGCGGGGAAAAAATGGCGGATGCGGCCGGACGCCGCGGAGGAGCGCCGGCGCAAAAGGTCAGAACCACTTTTTCTTTTTCCGGTCCCGGTCGCCGTCGTGACGCTGGAACGGTTTGTCGATGAGAATGATGTCGTCGCCGAATTTCTGGATGCACTCCCAGGGGATGTAGTAGTCCTCGCCCCGTCCGAACAGGCCGAAAAACCGGCAGGGGCCAAACACGATGATGGCCTTCACCTCACCCTCCGGAACGCAGATCTCCAGATCCCCCACAAAACCCAGACGGCTTCCGTCGCAGATGTTGATGACCTCTTTGCGCTTCAGCTCCGAAAATTTACACAGCATATGCCTTCCCCCCTTCGCCCGGCTCACGCTTCTGCCGCCCGCCGCCGGCAAAAGCGTGAGCGGTCTTTCCTTCCCCACTACTCTATGGCCGCGCCGGCGCGTCCTATGCCAAAAACCGGCCGGGTCGTTTTTTCCCGACCCGTCTGCCGCCCGGAAAAATGCGCGCCGCGGGCGCGAAAAAAGGGCCGCCGCCGTTCTGAACGGCAGCAGCCCCTGTTGAAAAAGCTTCTTTTCTACCGGATACCGTCGGGATTCATACGGATAAAACGCCATGCGTCCTCGCACATACGGTCCAGACCGTACTGCGCCGTCCAGCCAAGCTCTGCTTTGGCCCGGCCCGCGTCGGCATAATACCAGGGCGCGTCGCCGGCGCGCCGGGGCGCGATCCGGCAGGGGATCTCGTGACCGCAGGCTTTGGAAAACGCCGCCACCACCTCTTTGACGCTGTATCCGGTACCCGTGCCCAGATTGAACGGCCGCGCCCCCGGTCTTTCCAGCGCCTTCAGCGCCGCCAGGTGGCCCCGCGCCAGATCCGTCACATGGATGTAATCCCGCACGCCCGTACCGTCCGGCGTGGGATAATCGTCGCCGAAAATTTGCAGACAGGGCAGCTTTCCCACCGCCACACGCATCACATACGGCAGCAGATTGTTGGGAATCCCCTGGGGGTCCTCCCCCAAAAGGCCGCTTTCATGGGCGCCGATGGGGTTGAAGTAACGCAGCAGCGCCACGCTCCACGCCTTGTCCGAAGCCGCCAGATCCGTAAGGATCTGTTCGATCATGCGCTTGGTGGCGCCGTAAGGATTGATGGGCGCCAGGGGCATATCCTCCGTAAACGCCGGGAAGGGCGGCTCCGTGCGCATCCGGTACACCGTGGCGGAGGAGGAGAAGATCATCTTCCGGCAGCCCGCCCGGGCCATGGCTTTGCACAGACAGACCGTGCCGCTGACATTGTTCTCATAGTACAGCAGCGGCTTTTCCACCGACTCTCCCACGGCCTTGAGCCCCGCGAAATGGATCACGGCGTCGATGGGATACCGGGCAAACACGTCGTCCAGCGCCTTTTCATCGAGAAGATCGCCTTTGACAAAACAGGGCTTTTTCCCTGTAATGCGCTCAATACGGTCGATCACCGCGCTTTTCGCGTTATACAGATTGTCGTAGATCACCACCTGATGACCTGCCAAAAGCAGCTCCACGCAGGTGTGGCTGCCGATATAGCCGGCGCCGCCCGTTACCAGGATATACATGGTTTTCTCCTTTTCCCCCGCCCGTCCGCGGGTCTGCTCTTTGCGGATCTCCCTGCAGCAGGGACCGTACCGTCCTTTTTCCGGCCGCCGCCCGCACCTGCCATCCGGCAGGACATATGTCATTGTATCCCTCCGCCGGCAGCTGTGTCAAGACGGCGGAGCGTTCTCCCGTGAAGAGCTGTCAAAGCACCGCATCAGGCGTCCGGCCGCCGTCCTCTTCCCGCTCCTCATCAGGCTGCTGCAGCGTGATGACCTGACCGCCGGAGGGCTGCGTACGGAAATACAGCTGGATCACCGACTGGGGCAGATTCAGGGAGCAGGTGACGAATTGTCCCCGTTCCGCCGCCGCCCCGCCGCAGCGCCGCAGCAGCTCCGACAGGATCTCCCGGTTCAGACCGCCGCCCCGCCAGTGAAAGACAAACGTTTCCTTCTTTTTTCGCAGCGCCTGCCGTACCCGGTTCTCCACGTCCCCGGCTTTCGTCAGCGACAGCTTCTCCCGCCGGTAGTAGCTCTCGCTGCTGTCGGCGCACGCGGGCAGTGGGTACAGCGGCGCCTGGTGATCCCGGAAAATATGGCTGTCGTCCAGATTGAAATAGTCGTACCGCGGTGTGCCGGCCTGAAGAGAATTGTCGAAGGTGGCGTCCAGATGATGCCACCTGCCGCCTGTCTGCACCAGGTTCCATGCATGGCGGTACTGGATGCCCAGCTCCGGCGCCGCCTCGCACAGCGCCACGATACACGGTACTCCCGCCGCGTCGCACAGCACCTTCACCGTTTTGGCAATGCCCTCGCACACGCCCACCCCCTGCCCCAGCGGGCCGATGATCTCGTGGGAATAGGCTTTTTTCAGCTTGTCATACCGCACATTTTCCAGAATGAAATCGTGGATGGCTTTCTCCCGTCCCCAATCGTCCAGCTCTGCCAGGGGAAGCGTCAGCCGCTGGATCCGGCGGGAGAGCGAACGCTGCTGATCCCGAATCTTTCCCTTGTCAAACAGATACTGCGGCAGGATCTCCACATGCTCGGCCCGGCCGTCAAAACGCCACGAAAAAGCGGGGACGTAAAAAAGGAGCGGGTTGTCCAGCCGCAGCACTGTGAACACGTCTGCAAGACGCTGCCCGTCAAGACGGCGCACCCGCACCACAGGCGCCAGCGCCGTAAATCCCGCGCAGAGGCCGTCATATACGGACTTCTCCTCCGCATTCAGCTGCCGGTAATAATAGCCGCCCATGCTCCGCCCTCCTTTGTTTGCCGTTTGATTGTAGCGCATTCGTTCCCCGTTGTCAAAGGGCCGGCGCGCCGTTCTTTTTCCCGTTCAGGCGGCGTGCTCCTCCGCGTCGAATTTTGCTTCTTTCCGCCCCGCCGTATAACCCGATTTTTCCGGGGAAATACTGAATGCATCAGGTGGGCGGAGGCAGCAAGATATGCAGAGTAAGGTAGAAATATGCGGAATCAATACAGCTAAATTGCAGGTGCTGAAAAGTGAGGAAACCATGGAGCTGCTGCGGCGAACCAAAGAGGGCGACACGGCAGCCCGTGAAAAGCTCATCCGCGGCAATCTGCGCCTTGTTTTATCCGTGATCCAGAAATTTCTCAACCGCGGGGAAAATGTGGACGACCTTTTCCAGGTGGGCTGCATCGGTCTTATCAAGGCCATCGACAATTTCGACATCAGCCAGCCGGTGAAATTTTCCACCTACGGCGTCCCCATGATCATCGGCGAGATCCGGCGGTATCTCCGGGACAACAGCGCGATCCGGGTCAGCCGCAGCATGAGGGACACCGCTTACCGCGTCTTGCAGGCACGGGAGGCCCTCATGAGCCAGAACCAGCGGGAGCCCACCGTGGAACAGATCGCCAAATATCTGGAGATCCCCCGGGAGGACGTGGTGTTCGCCATGGACGCCATCGTGGACCCGGTGTCCCTCTACGAGCCGGTATATTCCGACGGCGGCGACGCCATCTGCGTCATGGATCAGGTGAGCGACACCGACAATACCGATGAAAACTGGATCGAGCAGATTGCCCTGCGGGAGGCCATCGACCGTTTGGGCCAGCGGGAAAAGAACATTCTGGCCCTGCGCTTTTACGAGGGAAAGACGCAGATGGAGGTTTCCAGCGAGATCGGCATTTCCCAGGCACAGGTAAGCCGTCTGGAGAAGGGCGCCATCGATTCCATTAAAAAAAGCCTGTAGAGCAGAAAAAGAGGACGCTTCGGCGTCCTCTTTTCCGCTGTTCCGTTTTCTCCGCTCTCACCTTATGCGCCGCATCAGGTGCTGAGCACCATAGGGGCGGCGGAAAGGTTGCTGTAGATACGCTTCCCGCCCACCAGGCAGAAGGCCTGCACTTTGTAATAGTAGGTACGGCCCTGAGGCATATTTCTGTTGATAAATGCAGTTGTGTCGGCGCTGAGCATCTGCAAGGCCATATAGGGCCCGCCTTCACTGCCGGCACGGTAAATGACATAACCGGCGGCGCCCGTCACAGGCATCCAGCTGACATGCAGACCGATGCTGCCCTGCTCATTGTAGGAAGTATACCCGCTCTGCATTTCCGGCGCAGTCAGCACGGGCCGAACGGATACCGGCTTTGAATAGGCCCCATAGACGCGGCTTCCGTTTACCAGGCAGAATACCTGTACCTTGTAATAACAGGTGCGGCCCGGCGTCAGGCCGGTATTGGTAAAGGTATAGACCACGTCCATCCCTTCGCTTACCGCGCGAAGAGCCGTATACGGTCCGTCGGGGCTGAAGGCGCGGTAGACGACATAACCCGCCGCACCGCTGCAGTTCCACCACGTTATCGCCGCCCGGTCGCAGCTTTCCGAAACGACCTGAAAAATGTCGGGAGCATTCGGCATGGGGCGTGCGGAACGCACTGCCGAGAGGGCACCGTAGACACGCGCGCCGTTCACCGTGCAGAACGCCTGTATTCTATAATAATAGGGTTTGCCCATGGTCAGCGCGGTACTGACATACTCGACGGAGCGGCTGTCCAGGACGCGCAGAGCCGTGTAAGGACCGTTGGCAGCGGTCGCGCGGCAGATCACATACCCCTCCGCACCGGCCACCGGGTTCCACGTCACCTTGACCGCATTGGTGCTGAACGATACCGCCGTTGTGACGGTGGGACGAACCAGCGGCAAAATACGCCACGCCGTGTTGGCGTCAAAAAAGTCGGAAGACGCTGTTTTTCCGCCGTCCATGGCCCGCACCCGGTAATAGTAGAGTTTTCCGTCGGACGGCACGGGGTCGGTAAAGCTGAGGCCGGTGGTGACGGTGCAGCGAACATATCCCTTGCCCCAGGTGGCGGAGCGGTACACCTCATAGTTCACGGCGCCGCATACCGTATCCCAATTCAGCACCACACCGCCGGTGGCCTTGTCCGTATGTATCTTCACCGCCGGCGTATACAGCCTGTCGGACTGAGAGTATTGCCTCCACTCGTAGGTGTCCCATCCGGTACTCCCGGCGCTGCGGTAAATCACCGTGCCGCTGGGAAATATTTCGCTGGAACCCTGCGACGGCGCATTGCCCTTGAAAAAGGCCGCTTTGAGCCCGCTGTGATAAAAAGCATAGGATCCGATGAGATTGACACTGTCCGGAAATGTGATCTCGGTGAGCGATGCGGCATACTCAAAGGTATCTCCTCCGATGGATGTCAGGCCGGCGGGCAGCGTCACCGTTTTGAGAGCCGTGCAGTTTTTGAAGGCATTTGTTGCAAGGCCGGTCACGCCCGGGGCGATCACCACGGAAACGATTTTGTCGTTCAGATCGCTCCATGGCAGCTTATATGCATAAGGCATACTGCCCGTGCCGGTGACGGTGAAAACGCCCTTGCCGGAAAGGGTCCAGGAAAAAATGTCTGCATAGGTGCCGGAGCAGTCACCGGTGGACGGGTCCCAGTTTGCCCACAGCAGCGTGCCGCTGCAGGCGGCTTGTTTTTCCGCCGTCCATGTGGCGTCGTTTTGCAGGAAGAACACGCTGGCTGTCACAGCGCCAAACACATCGCCGCTTATCTTCGCCGGCGCGTTTCCTCTAAAATAGATCCTGCTCAGGCCGGAAGAGAAAAACGCCAAGCCTTGTATTTCCGACAGGCCGGCCGGAAATACGATTTCAGCAAGACTGTCACAATTGTAAAACGCTGCACCTTTAACGGACGTTAACTCGTCCGGCAGCGTCACCGTTTGAAGGGCGGCACAGCCTCTAAAGGTGCACGCCTCCACAGACGTCATACCCTTGGGCAGAGCAATCGCCAAAAGCGAACTGCACCCGTCAAACGCGTAGGCGCCAACGGATGTTGCGCTCGCCGGCAGATTCACTGTTTTCAGAGCGGTGCAGCCCTGAAACGCGTTGCCCTTCACCGTGGTCAGGCCGGCCGGCAGCATCACCGCGGTCAGGTGTTCGGCTTTATAAAACGCATAGTCCGACAGGACGGTCACGCCGATCGGTACGCCATAAGCGGTGTCCGCCTTCGCGGCGGGATAATACAGCAGCGCGGTCATATCCTTGGAAAAAAGGATGCCGTTCACACTGCGGAAAGCCGGATTGGCGGCGCCCGTCTGTATGCCGGTGAGCGCCGTACAGCAGCTGAACGCCATCGCGCCCAGATCGGTAAGGCTATCCGGCAGAGTGACGGAGGTCAGCGCCGTGCAATTGAAAAAAGCATAGGCTCCCACCTGCGTCAGTCCGTCCGGCAGTGCCACCGAGGACAGCGCCGTGCACCCGGAAAAAGAATTCTCTCCGATAGAGCGCAGGGTCGCCGGCAGCGTGACGCTTTCAAGGGCGGTACAGCCGGAAAAGGAATTTTTGCCCACTGAGGCAGCGCCCTCATTGACGACCACTTTCCTGATCATCCCCCGCCATGTGCTCCAAGGGACAGGGGTAACATATAACGACCAGTCCTGCATGGCGCCGGTGCCCGATACGGTCAGACAGCCGTTCGCATCCAGCAGCCATGTCAATGAAGATCCGCAGGTACCACTGGCATAAATCTGGAAAGTAACCGTCCGGGTCCCCTTGTAGTCGTTGATACCGGTGACGGTGACCGAGGCAGTGCCGGGGCGGTTGTTGTCGGCACAGGTAACCGTATAGTCGGTATCTTTGACCAGCGTCTTTGCGCCGTCCGTCACGGTGACGGCAGGCGTCACCGTCCCATCCTTGGTGACGGCGTACAGTGTCTGAGGCAGTGACACCGTGCAGTTGGCCAGATCCACGCGCCGGCTCTCCTTCCACGGGGTGTTCTGGAAGGAATGGACGCCCACCGCAACGGAAGGATTTCCCAGCGTTACAGCGGAAAGGCCGGAGCAAAAGGCAAAAGCATAGTCCCCGATGGAGGTGACGCTGGCGGGAACGGTCACCGATGTCAGCGCCGTGCAGGAATCAAAGGCACTGCTGCCAATGGTGAGCAGACCATCCGGGAATGTGACGGAGGCAATATTCACTCCCTGATAGAAGGCATAGGCCCCGATATCCGTGACGCCGCTGCCGATGCGGACAGCGGTCACCTCCGCCATGCGGGCGTGCCACGGGACCTCCGTTTCCGATGTGAATGCGGTCATGGAGCCCGTGCCGGACACCGTCAGCACGCCCCCGGCGTCAAGCGCCCACGTCAGGTTTGTGCCGCAGGTGCCGGAGGCCGCCGCAGCGGCGTTGGCCGTGACGGTCAGCGACAGCAGGAAAGCAAGAAGCAGGAACGGAAAAAACAGATGTTTTCGTTTCAAAAGAATCTCTCCTTCTTATTTTGCCGATTCATTTCTCGTGCGAAAGGCTTTTTGTTTCCGAGCAACAGTATAACACGGCGCGCGTCCGTATACAAACCTATTTTTTTCATCTTTTCGCCGCTCCTCCCGTATGCCTGCCGCCGCCTTTCGGCCGCAAAAAGCCCCGGCACGGTGAAGGCCGTGCCGGGGCGAAAAGCTGAACGGATCAGTCGGCGGTCACGCCGACAGGAGCGGTACAGCTGCCGTAAAGGCGGCTGCCGTTCACCGTCTTGTAGGACTGCACCTTGAAACAGCAGGCGTAGCCCAGGGTCGCGTAATTGGCCGTAAAGGAGGCGCCGGTGACGGAGCCGAGCGCCGTGTAGGCGCCTTCAGCGCCGGAGGCGCGGTACACCACGTAGCCGTCCGCTTCCGGCGAAGGCGTCCACGTCAGCTTCGCCGCCCCGGAGGAGGTCTGCACGGCGGTCAGCCCCGTGGGGGCGGCCGGGACAGGTCTTGCCGAGCGGATGGCGGAAAGCGCGCCGTAAACCCGGCTGCCGTTCACCGTCTTATAGGCCTGCACCCGGTAATAGTAG
>Ga0070399_1003930_pt1 | contig 12698 bp, 18 predicted proteins | sample BioMet4_FD_61217 | JGI IMG/M metagenome (GOLD analysis project Ga0070399, IMG submission 61217) | Microbial communities from bioreactor (seeded with sewage sludge) at LBNL, California, USA - Biofuel metagenome 4 (version 1) | ecosystem: Engineered > Bioreactor > Anaerobic > Unclassified ... | reverse complement strand
CGTCACGAGCAAGACGGACAGCGAGGCAATGAGCAGGGAGAACGTCTACACCAAGACCACCCGGACGCTGATGGACAGCGTCATGCAGGATCCCAGGATAAGGAACAGCCTGGGCACAGTCCGGGTGGTCTACGACAACCACAAATGCCTGTACAAGGGAAACGCCCAGCGCATCACATCAGAGGCTGCCGCAGCGGCCGGCCTCGAAAGGGTTCCTGAGACCAGACTGGCCGACTCGGCCAGATACGCGCCTCTTCAGGCCCACGACTTCGTGGCCGGCGCGGTCGGAGCCAGGTATAATCGGCAGGATTCCGGTTGCTACGACATCATAGCCTCCCGGACAAAGACTGTACGGAAGGACCTCAAAAGATGATGAAGAGAAGTTGGGCCACCCGGGTATGCCAGTCTAGCATATTGTTCCCCACGGCTTTATGCCCTCAACAGCAGCTTACGCGGGCGGATCGATCGCTCACATCCCGTATACCGGCTGATGCCACTGATAAGAGAATACGCGGGGGCGGTATTTATCGGTTGCGGGGACGACGGCCTGTCCGCCGTTCCGTTCATGAACGAGCTCACGCCGGATCTGGACAGGAGATGTCCCCGTTCGGGTCCTTCTCTTCTTTCTGTTCTACCAGCACGCTGCCGCATTCAGGACAGATGCTCAGCTGGCAGAGCGGGAACTCCTTTCTGCAAAGCGGACAGAACATACAGTATAAAGAAACGGGACGTGAGTTGAAAAACGTTCTCCGGATACGCCCGTTCCGTGAAGATGCTCTTCTTTTTAAGATCGACAAGCTCAGAGGTTTGTTGCAATATACGTCAACACTTCTCAGAATCACTTAATCCTTAATATGAATACTTGGAGAGGCACATTGATCGGCTGTTCAAACTTCTTTCCTAGCCATCATCTTTACTGTATCTCTGAGCATTTTTCCGTCTCTGCAAACGATGTCTTCACAAGTTCATCAAAGATCATCGAGATCTCATTCTTTTTCTTATTTTCAATCTCCAAAGAGCCTTTATATCCAATATCTTCGTCCAACAAGCATAGTTTCTTCATGATGTGATCGAAGTCGTCAGACAGCGGATAGACCTTTTCTTTCATGACCTCGAAAAACAAGGAATCCTTCGTCTCCTGGAATCTCTGAAGAAGGTCCTGTTTGCTAAGATCGCTACCGGTCTTTTCATCGAGATCTGACAGGTGTTCGCGTAACTGTCTTATTTCTTTATTCAGGAGGCCGAGAAATTGAAATTTTTCGAGGTCATATTCCTCGCATATGGAAATTTCGAAAACCGGATTTTCGACAACGGACCATACGTAACATGATATACCCATAGCAGTCAATATGCTTCCGAACGTAGAGAAATCGAAATTTACGACAGCAGAATCAAATGACGAACAATTACCTATTGCCAGGAATACTATACCTCCAAGAATCATAGCCATAGATGCTATGCATACTTTGCGTCTTATGGCCCGTTTTTTCTTCAGAATAGATCTTTTTATGCCGATGCTCTTGTAAATTTTACTAATTTCGCTTGCATCTGTATCCATGATACTCACTTCAAAAATCAAAATCGATTCCTTTGGTCTAAGATGTGCCGGTAAGTGGAGAATAATGTGGAGATGCTGCAGAGAGTGCTGTTGTTTGTACGTTCGCTCATCGATGCGCAGCGGCCGGTCTGGGACGGATGCCGAGGACGGAGACGAAGGGCTCGGTCGGGCATACGTCGTTCCAGGCCCACGATTTCGTGGCCGAGATCATAGAGTTCAGGTACAACTGGCAAGACTCTAGGTGCTATGATGAAAAGGCCCAGTGATGATTGGGTATAGGCCATCTGATGATTACACTCAGAACCAGCATCTCTTACAGCATCTGATATGAAACTAGGCGGCAAATCACCACCTCTCCTTGAATTCACATGCTAGGAGCCACTCCTTTTCCTCATTCAACTGCTTAATTATATCTTCAACGCAGTTCCTGTGTTCAATATGTTTTTCTCCGGGCAGTGATTCTTTAAGTTTTCTAAAAAAGGCAATCTCTCTGTCGCATGCCGGTACTAAAGATCCTGAGCCAGACAACAATTTCTGAGCGCCGATCAATCTTTTAAAAGCTTGAATATCTTGATTATTCTCAATAAATACATTTATTAGACGAGTGCGAGACGTGTCATCGGTCATTGCAACTATTTCAGACACGATCGTCATAACGGAGGGCTGTTCACTTCTTTTTTTTATAACTCTCTCGATCCATCTCACGCATTTGTCTTGTTTTATGATTCTGTCATCAAATAAAGAGTGAATCAATACGATACGTTTTTTGGAGACCATGAAGTCAAGAATTCTGTCCATGATCTCTTCGTAATTTTCGTCATCCCATAGTTTTTTTAATGAATTGAGTGTAAAAACGTCATCTTTAGCAAAGCATAATAAGTATTCACGAATAAAATTGGGATTCTTTTCGCATATGTATGCCAATATGCGGCCGCTGTTATCAAAGTTGGACTGGCAACCCCTCAACATGATGTACCAATCGGAAAATGGCTGTATTTCCGAATCAAATGCTTCGAACAGTTTCGAAGGTTCGTGCCATTGAAATCTTGAGAATATATTGCATATCGTTCTGCAGTCCTGAGAGTATAGCTCTTTCACCTGCTCGGCCAATTTGACTAAAAATTTGGGGTCGTTTTGCAGCAATGCTGAGTAGAATTCAAGGGGTCTTGGCGACAGATTTGTCAGATTGTCTTTTTTCGAGATGAACTCAAAGAAGGACCTGGATTTTTCATTTAAAGACGTGTCAGGGTCCAGTATGATTGCCGAAAGCAACCAATCGTTTTTCAGATCGAATTGATGTCCAGAGATCTCTTTCTTCAAATCTGAAAATTTACCGTTTTCAATAAATACCTTCACCAATGGATCTGGATATATTTCGATGTCAATATTGTTCTCTATAATCGCATTGATTGCTATCGATTCTGCGATTCCCAGATCCTTTGTATGCTACGCTATGCTGCTCAGGCAGTTTGTTGTCTCTTGATTCTGTTTTATTTTTAAGAAGTCTATTAACAAATTTACGGATTGTTGTGAAACGGTTTTTATAAAGTCTTTTATTTTTGCAGGATCAGATTCATCGCATATACTCGCCATCATCAATCTGTAATTCCGATATTTTTCATCCGCAAGATGCTTATGGCAGGCCTCTGTTTTTATACTGTATTTATCTGCAGTGTCGCAAAGTCTGTCCAGGATCTCATATTCTTCCGGACCTGTACAGTCAAACAAACTGACCAGTTGATCGATACACTGAAAGTCAAAAATGATCAGGTCTTTGTTCTGATCGCTGATTCTGTAAGTGTCTATACAATACGAGTTCAGTAATTCTAAAATTAGAGTATAGTGGCATCTGTCTTTACTGATTTCAATGACGTTTCCCCATGTTTCGGCACGGAACTGTTGGCCCTGCTGAAGGGAAAATGGAATGATAGAAATATGCATTTCTTCTTCCCTGCTAACAGTAACTGACAGGTATCCCTGGCACATCTTTAGGTATAAGACTGTAAGATTGAAGTTGGCCCAGTTATCTGATTCATTCTTGAGTTTTTCTGTAAATTTTTCTTGCAGAGCGTAACAATCGGTAGAAGCATGACGGTCAATGCCAAACATTCTTTTAAGAACATCCAAGAGCTGTGGGAACACCGATGGCTTTTTTGAATAATATTTAAGCATAAGTTCGAAAGAAGAACGGCATTCTTCCATGCCTAGATTCGAAACTTGATAGAGTGTATTTAAATAAAAATCAGACGTTATACTTTTTTCATTTATTTCAGCCGATGTCAGATCGTGACCGTCGGCATCGATTTTTTCGATTTCGCTTTTTAAATATACAAGTGCTCTTGAGGATTGAAGAAACCCGATATCGGTAATAAATCCCTTAAATGTGAGGGGATGCGATTCAAAATCGTCCCAGACTTCGGCAATTTGATCGCTTATATATTCAGCCGATTCATCATAAAATTGATAATACAAAGTCCTTACTGAACAGGTAACATCTTTTTCCTTTCTTGAAAAACCGCACCTTGTCAGTTGTTTCAGACTTATTGTCTTTTTATCAATCAGTTCCTGTTTTAAAATCAGATTTCCAAGTGTTTCTTCGGAAATTTTGTAGATTCTTTCGGAGCGGCTATCGAATATTTCCAGGTCTGCCAGATGCCTGCAGCATTTTTTGAATTCTGATTCTGAGATCCCATATTCGCTGAACAGTCCGGACAGCCATGCGATATCGCCTGTATCGATTGTGTTAAAGAACGAAACAACCGCTACCGTAAAAGAGCAGTCAGGGGTTTTTACCTCTGAGAAATAAGGGCCGTCTGCATAGTATTTTTCATAAATCTTATCGATTTTTAAACCACAGATCGATTTATTTTCGACCATCAGTCTTGAACACATCTCGGCGATTCTGGCATTGCCTTTGGAAACATCGATTATTATCTGGATGCCGTCGTAGTTGGTTATTCCCTCTGCTTTAACCAAACTTTCAATCGCACTGTCGGCGAACTTTTCCAATTTAAACGGTTCATATGGTGATTTAAACCATTTGAACACGTTATCCGACATGTAGTCCCTGACTGTGAGACATAATTTTATGCGGCCATTGCTGTCAATCTTTGATTTCAGCAATTCCTCGATTTTGCATTCTCCGAATTGATAGGCGTCGTCGACAAGCAGTATGTAACTATTCCCAGAGTCTGCAAGGCCCTTGAGTTCATCAGATATTGTATGATCGTTATTTTTCAGTACTAAAAGTTCATAATCATTTGCTTGTGCAAAGGATTTACAGGATTCGAGCGCGAATTTCGTCTTACCGACTCCTGGTACGCCGGATACGATCGGGACGTTGTCCCCCTTGAGAGATTCGATGAGAGGGCCTTGTTCATCTTGTCTCAAGGATGTACCTTTTAGCGGAGTGCACATAAACCGATTTGAATATTCTATGAACGAATCATAATCGAAGAATTGTCCGGTCCCTATCTCTATCTCAAAATATTTCTTTACTAACCTGGGGTGCAGAATCAACTAGTTCACAATTCCATCTATGTCAAAAAATTCGATTCTTATGTCGCTGTAACAGTCAACTATTGATTGCGTATCTTTCACAGAGAGTCTGGAATTGTAGGCCAAGATTATTTTTTTAATTTTTGACTTAGATATTCCTGTTTTGGATTCATCCAAACATTTTTTCACGTCATTTTTTAATTTTTTTCCAAGTCCGTTTTTTTCCGTCGTCTCTTCTATCAGGACCAACAGGTCGTTATCGCGGTAATATGAATCTGGCGTACCCATTGTTGTTTTATCTTCGCCAATCATCATGCCGTAAGACGTTACGTCATGACCGGATATTGCGCGGATGAGATCATCAAACATCCTTTGAAAATCAGAAGGATTCATGCGATTGACGCAACCAGATAAATTCAAATCATCAAATTTCATTAGATCACAGCACAATGCTTTTTTGGAACAGATTGAAAAACATTCTTCAGGTATTTTCTTTACAATTTCAAATCTCTATTCACGGCTTGTTAAAATCTCGATTTTCGTGGGGCTGCATTACTTTTTCAAAAATAACAGTTCTATAGCGGTAGTGTTCCTCGACGATCGTGCCGGCGAACGTCATGGCTTTCAGCCAGTGAAGCGCATCCTGCGGAACCAGACCAGTCTCGCCGCAGATCTCGGCGAGCGTCAATCCGCCTTCGTGCTGTCGGATGGCAGTGAGTATGATGTCCGGATGGTCGTAATCAGGCATGTCAGTCACTCCTCTTTCGCTGCAGACTGCATTTTCTCAGGAGGCAAACAATCTACTCCCGATTCTGGCAGTTTGCTGTTTATCAATTACCGTATGGCATTGCCATGGTATTAATGGAAACCGATTAGAAATCCCGTGGACAGGGACGAGGACCAGACGCAATGTAGCGTACCTGTCACTTATGGCGGCGTACGGTCATCTCAATATCATCCCGAGTGCTGCGTATATGTGCTACAGGAGAAGATAAAGCTTGTTTTTCGAAGCGCGCCCAGGACTTCGTAAGTAAAGCAATCGGTGCCAAGTACAACTTGGCGGAGTCCCGGGTGCTGTGATTTTATTAAGCCCCGAACAAAGATTACGCAGCATGATACCAGAAGATGAAAGAAAATAGATGCCTACTCGGGTATACCAATCTACCATATTGTTCCTTGCGGCTTTACGTCCTCAACAGCAACTTACGCGGGTGGATCGATCGCTCACATCCCGCACACCGACCGCCATCGATTGTTTTTTTAATAATCAAAGTAACAACCTGTTTAATGCTTCGTCCGTATGCTGTTTCATTTAAGTTCCTGGACTAACATCAGATATTGAACAATTCAATAAACATAATGTCATAAATACACAGAAGTTGAATACTGCAGTTAAAATTTGAACAATTTATCTTTTTGAGACAATGTTAAAGTTACATATTGTTGCGTTTCTAAATCCTTCGGAAGTTTATCTTTTAAAATCGACATTACAAATTGAATTTTATTCTTTTCAACATAGGCCATAATTGTTTTTAATTGATTAGCAGACATCAATTCTTTTTTATCATTTAATACAAAATGTAAACAAGGTATTTTCATATAATCTGCAAATTGGATATATGCTATCTCAAAACATGTAATTTCTCCTTGTTTTTTGCCACTGCCCATGCTATTGGCTGTTGATAAAAATTCATAAGAGCCTTTATTCGTCTTGAATGTTATAGAATATGTTTCCCCATACAGTACTTCCGAGATGGAACTGAAAAATGTATTAAAAATATTAACGTTACGAAGAACTTTTTCCTTGAATTCATTAGAAGTTGTTAAATCAGACTTCGAAAGCAATATATTCAGTTCTTCAATTTTATTCTCTGATTCAGCGATATTGTCAATCAGTTGTTGAATTTTGCCTTTTTCTACACTTTTTTCGCTTATTTGTGTAATTATGTTTTGTAAACTTTCAAAAGAGTCATAATTACTAACTTTGTGGCTGATATTCTCTTTCTGTGCTTCGAGATTAGAAATTATGGCTTCATTTGATTTTATTTTTAATTCCAAATTTGGAAGAGTATTCGTAATGAATTTTATTTTTTCATCAATCATGCTGTCGTGATATTTGACCAGTTCATCGAATGTCTTCTGTATATTGTCAACTTTATCACAGGCCTGATTATAAATTAAATGCAACTGTTCCAGATCAATATTTGATTTTTGTTCGTTATATTCTTTTTTTGCATCAAGGACCAATTTCTTTCTAATTTGAAGTTCTTCGTTTCTGGAGTATACCGCCCGTAAATTGTATTGAATGCGATTAAGTTCATTCATTTCTTTTAAAAGATCCGGACCAATGTTGAACTTCTTCCTTTTGATTTCCAATTCAGAAATCGTATTCTCAATGACAGACAACTCTGTTTGGTATTCTGTTTTTTCATGTCCTTTTTTTAGACGAGATAATAGTTTTTTCTCGATTTTCAGATTTAAAAGCGTATTCTCTTTTTTGGAATCGAACCCATTGCTTACCCCAAACATAAATAAATACAGTTGTTCATACTGTGCTTTTTTACCATATTCAATAGTTTCTAACAGATTTGATACACTTTTATCAGTATAGCGTAGGTTATGAGAGATCAAATTTCTAAAGGTGGGCTTTTCCGATTCTATTCCTTGAAAAATTATTTTTCTCAATTGCTCAGTAAATTTAACTGGGGTTGAATATGGAACATCGTTTATAACAAGCAGTCTGCTTCTACCTTTTCTGAAATTACGCAAAATGCTTATCTCATCTGAATCCTCATTTTCTAAGTTTTTTTTCAATATCAACCTAACTTGAACATTATTTTCTTCTAAAAAATTCTTAACTTCCGTATCATCTACGCCAGCTACTTCATCTTTGTAGATGTCCTCAGCTTTACCACCTAAACAAAAACTAATTAGTTTTAAGACCGTAGTTTTACCGACGTTGTTTCCAGTTCTTTTATCAGTTATTTCATCTACTGGTAAAGGTGTATCGTCTATTATTAAGTTTAAACCAGGATGAAACGGAATGTTTCTGATTATCTCTTTGTTCGATTTGATAATCAACGATTTTAGGTACATGACACCATTCCCAGATCATCTGTTTTTATAACGTCGATTAAATACAACCAGTCTAGTGCTAGTATCAATTGTGAAAATGATACATCGTTTTTTGTGCTTACTTTAAAATAAAGATCAACTAGACTTAGTTTGTGATTTTCTTTAAGTGTGGTAAGGACTATAAAACCATTGTAATACGCAGATTTTTTCGGATTTGCATCAATGGGTAAAAGCACTTTACATCACTCAGGCTTTTTGAATATACGGCAGTTGATGAAAGAATCTGTAATTAAGATTTTGGCCGAAATATCCAGATCTTCATCCAAAAAATCAGGACAGTTCTGACTTTGCCGGACATCCATCATAATTTTTCTTTTTATTTCAAGTAATATGGAATCTGCGTCTATGTCTTTCAGATTGCACAAAGTCTCTACATAATAATCATTCAGTCTTTCTCTTACCAGTAAGGCCGCATCCTTTCCCTCGGTTTCGTATGCACTATATATTGAGTTTAAGTGAGGACAATAACATGAATATTCGTATATCCAACATGCTAAGATATTTAATTTGTTATATTGTATTTTTTTCTCAATATCGAAAGTTATTCTAGAATCATCACATTTTTTATAATGATCTTTGGACAGGGCCTCAACAACAGAAGACAAAACATGATCTAAGTTTTTAGAACACCTTATTGGAATCTGTTCTTTAACAATCTCATACACTTTTACAATAATATCATTAGTTTTGTATCCGATACACACAAAAAGATCATTTAGAGACAAGATCTGCTTATCCGGTTCAAAGACCAAATCAGGTGAATTGTCGTACTTCTTCTTTTTTAAATCTTTAATCTCATCCTCATTTCCAGAGCATAAAAAATAGAACTTATATTGTGAATTTTCTGAAAGAAATCTTGATTTTAAACATCCATTTACTTTAGTCTTTGTGGTTGTAGATGATACCTGAACACAAATTTTTTTGGAATCATCCTAAAGATCGATTGCTTCATAATTTGACACAAACTCATTTACGTTTTTTAAATTCCAACCAAATGTTACATTTAAAATATCTCTAAACAAATTTTCGGAAACAATACCTATATCTTGTAGATTCAGACCTTTCAAGAGTTCAATTTGTTTTTCGAGTGCTCCAAAAAGAAATGAAATTTCATGCAGGTACTGTTCGTTTTTCAAATAATCGCCTCGATTATTCTAACTTATCTTTGAAATTTACTGCTGGAATCTTCATTTTCCCCCGCTTCCCTTCGTTGCAGCCCCGCCCGCCGCAGGTTCTTCGTAATCTGTCTCTACCACGTCCTGGCCGTTCTCCAGTGCGATGACCAGCCGGGCCTTCTTCGCCCCTTCCTCGGTGACAACATACCGGTCTCCGGCCGTCCGGATCCATCCGGAAGAGACCAGGACGTCGAGGTTCGAGCGGAGCTCTGTGTCGGCCAGTTTCGTGTACTTTACGAGCTCCGGAAAGGTCGAATGCTGCCGCTCGTAGACCACCCGGAGCATCAGGGACAGGTGCGGATCGAGGAGCTGACGGGGAGGCTGCGGAGACGGAGAGACCTCTGGAGCCACCGCCGCAGACGGATGATCGGCGGGGATACTTTCCTGAGCAACAGAATCTGAAACTTTACCGATCATCAGATTCTCGACGGTAATCAAATTAATTGCTACAGTTGACCCCAGTTTTGTAAGTTCCACGACTGTTGAATTATTGTCAAAGCGATTGCTGTTCAGTGTCACAAGCCCAACGTTTGCAAGATCATTGAGTTTCTGAGAATTCAGGTTGCTGCTGGGTATCTCTGCATATAACTCTGTCTTTTTCATCGGTCCTTTTTTGTAAAGGGCCAATATCATCCCGACCTTGTTTTTATCATCGAGAGGTGACGGGATTTTACTGTTCACGAATCGATATTTACTTGCAGAGTTTTAGGTTTGACAGGGATTTATTCATTCGTCAATAACGATAACCATATATACCATCTAAGGTTTTATCTCTTAGCGATGAACGAAATCATATCGACGTCAAAAGTTAGCGATGGTAGACGGATTGTGCTGCCGCCTGAGGCCATGGCCGATCTGGGCGTCGCCCAGGGAGACAAGGTCTGCATCGTCAGGGACGGCGGCAGGATCGTGCTGACATCCAGCCGGGCGGGAGTGGCTTGAAAAAGAAGGCGGCCGGGGAGAATCCGAAACATACGCCTCGACCACCTAATAATTTTGGTGATGTTATGAATCAAAATGACAGTATAAATACTTCGTCCAAGACGAAGACGACCTCCGGATCGCTGAACGCCAGGGTCCTGTCGCTGATATACAGCTATGTCGAAGACAGAGACGGCCATTACAAGGTCTATCGGTACAAGCTGCGGAAGGACCTGATCCTCACCGGCCTCGTGCCGCTAGGCTCAGGCCGGGACCGGCGCATCATCAGCGACCTGGTGGCGATCGGGGTTCTGGGAGCCACGGCATCGCGCGAGGTCTACGTGATCGACCCTCAGGCCCTGACCGCCGCCGTGTCCTCGATGGACCCTCACCCGGAGGCCTCGGCATGACCGAGACCCTGATCGACTGCTGCAAGACGCCGCTGACCGTGGGCGAGGCGATCGCGCTGGTCAAGCGCTACGTCCGGCTGCATCCCCTCCAGGACGTGCACCTGGACGGAGACCGGTATGCCATCGTCGCAGACGAGGTGATCGCATGACCGCCCTCCGCTGCCTGCGGATCCGCGAGGACTCCGACCGCGCCGAGGACGTCACCGTCGACGACGACCATCTCGCCGAGGCCATCCGGGCCGAGACCGTCGACATCGTCCGCATCGCGGTCCGCAACGTCGACTACGTGGCGGTCTGCGACGACAACGGCGCGATCGTCCCGGCCGGCGGACGCCCGGTAACCGCCATCATCCAATTCGTGCGGCGGGGCATGGCCAAGCCGGCCCTGTGCGGAGACCTGCTGATCGCCCTCGAGCACGGCGGCGAACTGGCCGGCCTGACCGACTACGACGTCGGCCTGCTGACCGACCGCGTCGTGCCAATGTGTATCCCCCCGGCCGCCGCCGACCGCGCCGTACTCTGTCTGGAGGCGGGCAGATGACCTATCTCATATCATCCGCCGATGCCCAGATGATCATCGACAAAGACTGGCTAGCCCTGGCCCGCTGCCACAGCGGCGGCAGCACCCAGGCATGGGGCGGACGGCGCCGTAATTCCCTGAGCCTGCCTGCCGGCTTCAAGTTTTTCGTCAGCGATGATGCGGCCGGTAAGCCCGATCGGACTGGAGCATCAGGGTACTGGGTCCGGAATGATGGCCTGTGCTGCTATTACTATGATTCACGCAATTCTCTCGTATCCTGTCCGGATGCGTATCGTACAGTGATTGAGGGAGCCTCCTATCTGGTCGTCAAGGACGGTTACTCCGGAGTGCTAGTCTGCTTCCCGATCGGCGAGGGGGCGGGCGCATGATCATGGCCACAGAATGGCTGGTGCACTGCGACATATGCGATGCCGAGGACACCTCCGGCATGATGACCGACTCCATCGCCGAGGCCAAGAAGTTCCTGTATGCACGCACCGTGCAGGAGCGTCCGGATCTCATATCCGACATTCAGGAGGCGGAGCTATGACCTGCAGCACCGTCCAGCTGAACCTTGCCGCCGAGGTGGCGGCAGGCTGCGGCGTCCCCTGCTACCGCCCGTGCGTCCGCGCCAGGCACTGCCGCTGCACAGTGGCGGCCAACCACGCGGCTGCCGGCAACACCGGCAACTGCTCCTGGTACCCTCCGACGCCCAAGACGGTAATCCCGGAGGGACGGCCATGACCGGAACCTCGAAACAGCCAACCCAGCCGTCCCGGCAGCGTCTCGACACCGTCCGGCTGCGGGCCTGCGTCTACCACCATCCGGGGCTGACCGCCGCGGACTACGCCGCCAGGCTGGGCGGCGACCGGGATGCCGTGACCGCTGCGCTGCGTCACATGGCCGCGGTCGGGTCGGTCGTCTGCCGGCCGGCCGGCGACCGCACCGTGTGGGAGATGGCAGCATGACCGCCGTTCCGACCGTCATGACTGGGTATATAAGCCCAATCGCTATAACACTCATACCCTGCGAAGCAGGGAAGTCACAAAATGAGGCACCTGAAGGTAGATTTTTAAGATGTGGTACTCCTAAAAATCTTCAGGGCCTCTCCCCTCTTTCTTCGGCCTGTTTATATCTTAAGATACAGAGCTCTACACCGTGCGACATATTCGCAAACTCGCGTGATTCTACCTTCTTTTCTAGGTACTCAATCAAATCAGGCGGGAGAGTCACTGTAATGTACGGCTTACGTTTTGCCATACAAGACAAAATCTTGCAAAAAGTGATAAATACTCCTAAGGCAGATTATTGCTACGTAAGACAAAATCTTACAGGAGTACCAGAAAATGACATCATTGAATCAACCAGCGACAGCGCTGCCGGGAGAGCCGGAAGCTGCCAAGACCATCACCAAAGCGATCACCCTGGAGTGTCTGGGAAACCAGACGAATCTGATCCAGCTGAACATCAGCTGGGTGCTG
>Ga0070399_1003929_pt1 | contig 12698 bp, 13 predicted proteins | sample BioMet4_FD_61217 | JGI IMG/M metagenome (GOLD analysis project Ga0070399, IMG submission 61217) | Microbial communities from bioreactor (seeded with sewage sludge) at LBNL, California, USA - Biofuel metagenome 4 (version 1) | ecosystem: Engineered > Bioreactor > Anaerobic > Unclassified ... | reverse complement strand
GTTTGTAATGACAAAGCTCGACGGGATATCGTCTTGAGCGATACACCGATAATCATCCGTTGTCGGCGTCACCCCAGCAATCAATAAAGCGTTCGTCGATATCAACCACTTCCGAACATCCAAGAAATTATTCGGATAAAGACTCTGAAGCTGTGCATTCAGGTTCGTTATAAGTGCATATCCTTCGGTCGTATTGGTTTCAGTTGGCCAATTTATAACTGAGCAGATTAGGTAGTTTGTATGGTTTATAGACTGAACCTCGGCAGAAACATCGCTTAAAACTTGAGTTGGCGATGAGAAATTGTTGCGGCCAGACCAACCGATCGTGAGATTTCCCCACTGCTCAGGATGGGCCTGAAAGGTCGTGAGAATTTGCGTTGACGTTGCGCCACCGAGCCCATTATTGATCGTTGGAACCCCACTCAACAATTGCAAATAATACGGATACCCATGAGTCGCTCCCGAACCGTAAGTTGTCGAATCCCCCCAGCATGAAATAACCGGGTTCTGTGTCACACTATCCAATTTTCCCGGCAAAGCTGAGTAAACCGTGTTCAATGCCCCCTGAACGTTTGTTGTTGTCACACTTGCGTTCGTGTAGCTAAGTGCCGTTCCAAGTTGTGACGCCGCATCCGCGTGCATTTGGTTTGTGCTCGCTGCAATAGCTGCCGTCAACTGTGCCCCTGTTACACCGTTTGTAGAATCAGTATTCGTTGCGATTCCTGATATAGCCGCTGCCACTTGTGCCGCCGCATCCGCGTGCATTAGATTGGTTAACATCGACCAATTCGTGCTAAGCACTCCGTAAGCAATGTTTCCAACAGAATTATCGTTCAGAACTTTAATCTGGGAAAACGTTGGCACTGCCACAAGACAGACAAGAATTGAGAGCAGAATCTTTTTCATTATTGGTATTTAATGAATAAACGGTCACCGGCGGTTGCACCGGCGAACCAGAAGTTTTTCAAATCGAGTTTTGTCCCCGTGGCAGCGCGCACCGATACCACAGAGCCTGGCGTAATTTTATCCACGCAATACGTTCCCGTTGTGTCATTCTCGCCAAAGAACACAGAACCGGAATTGTCAGTCGGAGCAGCGCCAGAAGTAGGCACTGTTTTGTACGCGTAGAAAAAAGCGACGTCGAATTCCTGGCTGGTTGTCGAGACTTGGACTGCATTCCCATCCACAAGCGCTGAGCAAAGCAGGTGTTTGCGCGGACGGCTTTGGAGGTCCGCAAGGTTGTGGTTGAGTGTGACAATGCGTGAAGAGGACATGATTCCTTTCAATCAATGGTTTCAGTGAAGCGGACCCAATTGGAGCCGTTCCACACACGTAATCCCGGCGTGTTATCGGTTTGAAAAATGATCGTTCCAGCCGTCAGGCTTGTGCCCAAGGCAGTGCGTTCTTCCAACGTCCGCGTTGGAATGTTCCAATACATACCGCCAACATGGGCATCGGCCCCGGTTGCGCGCCTTGCCTGAAATTCAAGTCCGAGTCCGTTGAACGCTTCGACAACCGACACGATGACATAGGAGACGTATCCCAGACGCAGGTCGTCGGTTGTCAAAACAATCGGTAGAATGGTTGCCAGATCAGCCACACGCACACGGAGGCGTAAATCCCCCGGATTAACCCCTGTCAGTTTTGAGGGATATTCACCAACCACCGCATCCACCGTGGCAACCAGAACGCCATTCCGGTAGACCTTCAGTGATTGGACATTGCCCGTGGCAAAGAGCAAATCCAGTTGCTCTGCAAATGCGTTGGAAATATCGATGCTCATGCTCGCACGAGTCGCGCCTGCCCAGCCCCGCCTGTAACCACACGGCGAAGCAATGCCTGCGCCGTTGCGGTGATAACCGGAGGCCGGTCCGTTTTATCGAAAACAAATTTGGAATCGTCCACGACCGAGGACGTGAGACCTTCGCCAGTTGGATTGGCCGTGCGATCCGCTGTCAGCAACGCGCGTGCTTCCTCACAGGTTGCATCAATCACGCATTGCGGCACAGTCTCACTGGACAAATAAACCGGCGCAATCACGCCAAGGCGTGCGAGATCAGATTCATTCGCTGCCGATTCACGATCTGGCACCTCAATACGTGGCCATTGAAGGGCTTGTGTGTCGGTTTTTCGCAATCCGAGGAATCGGCAATAGCTGTCAATCAAACGTGTGGCCATCACAAGCGCCACCGCCTTATTGGCATCCGTTGCACCTGTCCACTTCGTGGCATATAAATGCCCGGCGTGGTAGGCATCGCCATCCGCTACGGACGCGTAACTATTCGCCGTTGCGAGGCCGGAACCGTCTTCTTGAACAAGGGCAAAGGCCATAATCAGCTTGCAGATTGCGAGTGTTTAACCGGCTTGCGTGTTGCCAATTCCGCTGTCAGACGCGCGTTCTCAGTCCGCAATGTCTCGCAATCCTGTTCGAGAACGGCGCACTTGGCCCGGAGTTGCACACCGGCATCTGGAGCGCCAGACACGCCGAGCGCCTGGCGCTTGCGCCGGATGATGGGATAAAGGGATGACATGGAGAAAAATGGCCGGGCAGACCGGGGAATACTCAAAAGCCAGTCCGCCCAGCCAAGCGCTAATTGTTGTGAACAACGGCAACAATGCGCACGTTCTTGGCATCGTAGACGCGCACCCAGTTTGTGGCCGTCTCAAGCTCGGCATTGGTGGGATTGCCACCGGCAACCGTTGCGCTGGTAAACTTCACTCCGCGAGGATGGAGAATGAACCGGCGACGGTTGATGAGCATCGTATTGTGCCCCAACGCCGTGCGTGCCAGTTCAACGCCCTCAGTGCCGAAACCGCCTTCAACCGGCTTGTTCAACGGTGCGAATCCAGAGGCAAAAGCGCCCTGTCCAAAAAGGTAAGTCGTGTAAACGTAGGGATTGCCCGCTCCAGAGCCAGCACGCCGAGGGCAACCATCATCAATGATGACGCGTCGCCCTTGGAACACGCGAATCTGAGGCGCGCCAGCCGAGGGTTGAATGAAGTCGATCAAATCCAGCTTGCGCAGCGCAGCCTCGGTATCCGAGTGCATTGCCACGGCTGTCAACTGGTCGGCACGATCCCCGAGTTTTGCGCAGGCATCAATGAACGTGGTCCCGGTCAAACGTGTTGCAGCCGCCACATTGGCAGTTGCCTCAGCCGCAATGGTCAGGAGATTGCCCGCCATGGTTGCCGCGCTAAACACACCTTTCAAAGAGGAAATCAGCATGTATTGGTTTTGCCGGGCCCAATACCCGCCAATCAGATTGCGAATGGCGTTCATCGGATCCTCACCAGAGAGCAACGACGCCAATTGATTCACAGACCAAGCCTGACCGTCGTTATGAATACGGGCGATATCGCTACCGGCATTCACCTTCTGAGTCTCCAACACTGCGCTATCGCTCAACGGCTGACGGTCGCCGGAAAGATCATTCCAAAAGGGGAGATTAGCGGCAACGCCCGCACCGGCAGCCAACTCATCAAACTCGTTGGTTTGCTGAACAATGCCGGATTGCACAAATTCGGATTTTTCGGCGGATGCCTGAATGACGTATTTCTCGAAAACGGAAGGGACAATAACGTCCGAAATGGACGTAATGGAACTGGCCATAAAAGTCTTTCTGCCGGTTCAACCGGCATTGGACTAGACCCCGGCGGATTGCTTCAATAACTCAGCCCGCTTCGGGTCTGTCCGGGTGACACGCATTTGTTCTGTCAGATTCCATGTGGCTTTCGCCCACGGATTCTTGACACCAATGCCAGCCCCACCGGAGCCAGAGCCGACAGCACCGCTGCCAGCGTTTGTCTCAAAAAGATGAGGAGCCTCAACGACAAGACCAGACACCCAATCGTCAAAACCCAACGGCGTCACACCGTCCTTGCTCACCTTCGGAGTCTGCCCATCAGACTCCACGGCCACCACCGCGCCGTTGACCAGCCGGAAGACGCTCCGCGCCCTCGCAGTCAGATCAGCCACCGCCGTGGACCGCAACCCGCGTTTCTGTGCCGCCGCAATCGCCGCCTGATTCACTTGCAACTCAACCAGACGCGCATTTGCCGCAGCCAAAGCCGCCTCGGCATCGCTTGCCCGTTTCAAAACGGGAGCCAGCCGAGGCTGTAAAATCGAATCAACATCGCCTTTCTTCAACAGCTCGCCTTCGTCCAACTTGCGCTTTGCATCCAAAGCCGCCCGAGCCGCCTCAGGATCAAGTCCTTCAAAACGTTTTCGCTCGGCCTCAAGTTGCTTGGCCAGGGTGATGTTGTTTTGCCGAAACTCATCCAGCTTCGTCTTATCCACCGCCTCAGGACAATCCAGCACAAACGTGCCATCGCGTTCGACATACAGGTTTTCAAGCCCGGCAGGGATTTCAGCTTTTGAAGGTATTCTCAGTTTCAGCGCCATAACAACTATAAGGTGTCATACACCTATTATGAAATATGTCAACAGTGTTGGTGATAATTTCTCAATGCTATTTTTTTATAGAAGAGGCGACTTTTGCATCTTGCGAGTATGTTCGAGAATATCAAGCAGTATTAGGCAAAAGAGGGAAACAGCCATAAATTTACAGAGTAAGCACCTATTGCACGTAAAAAATCGCATTACAGGCGGACAGAGTCAGTGGACCGGCTGGTCTCTAAACCAAGAAATAATCCGATGCTCGGGGTTAGTACAAAAAATGGTGCTCACATTCGGAATCCAGGATCAGCTTTAGTAAGAGCCACATGGGAATAAACTCCCATGTGGCTGTGTTATAACTTTAATCCTTTACCCAGAGTGGAAAAACTTTTCCACTCCTTGGATAAATACGCTCGCCAGTTTTAGAGTTGATAATCCAAGGGCGGAAGATCAGCCTGTAACCAGGACGAGGCGCGTAATATGATTTTCTCATATTAAAACCTTTCGGTTAATTTTTAAGGAACTCGGCTTGACTTCGGGGCCCAGATCAGCAATATTTTAAATGCACATGCGGATTGGGTTTACCCGACTCCCGTCGGGCGAATTCTTTCCGTGGGAGAAAATTAAGTTTTTAAAAACGTCAGTAAGTTCGAGCTTACTGACGTTTTTTTTGTTTTGATTAAGTCATTCGACAATCGTTAGTTTTATAGGTTGTTGATTTTCAAGAATTTCAGCGAGTTCCAACTCGTCAATATCCAAAAGTTTGCAAACTTCCTCCCTGCTGTAGCCAAGGTCATCCAGATGGGTTTGGATCATCTCTTTTTCAAGCGAAGGATATTCGTTTGCCAAAAAATCCTCATAAGGCTCGTTTTTGCGGTATCCAAGTCGACTTAATTGAATGTAAAAATTTGTGCATTCTTGTTCAGTAATAAAGCCAAGCGAACGAGCCCGTTGAAGCAGGTATGCAATTGAAACGCGCCAGCGCAGTTTGAGGCGGGCCATTCGATCAAGAGTCACCGGAACCAAGTCGTTTTTGATCTCATTTGCTGGCATAAGAAACTCTGCAGCAAATTCCCAAGCTTGATCTTCGCATTCATCACTGGGGATTCGGTGCATTATAAGATGCCCAAGCTCATGAACCAAGGTGGCGATACGGCGAGATGGTGGTAGGGCAGTATTGATGAAAATCATCGGGATACCGTTGTTTGAGAAGGTGCTAACGCCATCGAGCTTGGTTGTGCCAAAGTTGAGAAAAATAACAACGATACCGGCATCCTCAAGGAGACGAATTAAGTTTTTGATGGGGCCTGGCGGAATTTTAAGAAACTGTCGCATCTGACGGGCGATTTCGTTCGGCCCACCGGGCACATCGTCTGGGTCAAGTTGAGGCAATGCCGATTTATCCATCTCTGTCTTACGGAGCAGCCTTTCGATCTGCGCCTGTTTGATGCAAACGCGCGCGTTAAACTGGGAAAGAAACTTCTGGGGAAGACTAGCCTGCTTTCGGTAAAAAAAGTTAAAAACAGAACGCTTCACATCCTGACGCAAAAAGAATGACTGTGGCAATCGTAGTTTATCTGCGATGTCACCCAAGTCTCTCTCGGAGACGCAAAGAAGTCCGTCTTCCATTTTGGATATCTTACCCTGAGTTACCTCCATCTGACGCGCTAGTTCAGTTTGCGTGAAACCGCGCAGTTCGCGAGCGAGAATCAGCATTTCTGGGTTAACCGACAGCCTTTCTGGTGTCCCTAGTTTTGGCAGCGCCTCTGGCGCGGACTCGTTTCCTGTTCGGGACGGTGGATTGTTCATCTTTTGTTAGTTGTAGAGGAATTGTTTCTAGTGCATGTTGCGAGGTGACGTTGATGTCCCAGGCAATTGTGTCCCCGTAAGGGCACGTGATATAAATACCTTCAATTCTAGACCAATCTTTACTGGGCACAAAACCGGCGATCAGCCTTGGGAGAGTTGGCGGTACGCCAGGCAGTTCAAGCTGTCTGTTGTAGTCCAACGCAAAGAGAGTTGGGTAATTAGAGGAAATTTTTCTATGGTCGAGCTTTTTAAAATGAAGAACGAGCTTATCTTGGATAATAAAAAGATGGCGACCAAAAATGGTAAATTGTTTAACACCGGCAAGTCGAGTCAAAATTGATTTGGCGAAGTCAACGATGTGATCGTTGACCAGATTTGCCCTACTGCGCGCCTGGTGTTTGTGGCACACATCACCATAACGCTCGTAATAGTAAGCAAATCCAGTGGTGATAGTTTCTTGGATTGCCACCATATACGGCTGCAAATAATTTTCGGCCTGTGCTTTTGTAAGCATGGCACTCAATCTAAAACAAAATGTAACAATTGTCTAGTATTTTTATTCCAAAAATTATTCCAAAAATTATTCCTTAATATTAAGTGTCTTTAATAGAATCAGTTACAGAATGTTCAAGGTATCTTGAATTATTCAAGAGAATGGAAACACTGATTAAGAAGATGAAAAAAAGACACCAGAGAGACTATTTCATGAGTTGGTAGGTTAGCAGACACCAAACCGTCGTCAGTCCTCACATTTGATTATTTAAATCCAATTCCTCTCTGTCGCCGACATATCCTCACCCATATCCTCCTTGTCCTTGGTCCATTGAGATGGCGGTGGTCGTTGCGGCGGTGACAGTGGTTGGAGCTGGATTCGCGTTTATCAGCGCCCGCTCTTCATCCGCTGAACGGCCCGGAGGCAGCACAGAACCGCGTTCGAACTGGTGCAACATCGTTTCGTGCGAGATCGCCCCGGCCTGCCACGCCAGAACCAACGCTTGAATCTCCTTGCCCGAAAGCCGCACCACGTCGAAGTCGCGATTCAGTTCAATGAAACAATGGTCTGCTGAAATCATGTCGGGATGTTCCTCGGTTGAGTGCCACCAGTAAACCCAACGCATCGCCGAGCACAGAGACTTTGACACCGCCAGGCTGATTCCAGCCACAACCGAGCTTTCGCCCGATTGCCGCAATTGCAGCGCCTCAGCCGATTCCGAAACTTTCTTTTGACTCTCCAACAATCTTGCGCCCAGAACTGACAGTAGCCGTTCCACGCGGTCCAGCGCCTTTTCGAACGAGTTCAAGCCCTCGCCCTTGAACTCCAAGAAGCCCGCCGTTGCGCCGAGCTGTTCCGTCACCCATGCGACGCTTGAGCCAATCCGCAATTCCGTGTCCTTTGGGAATCCTGAAACCCACGCCGTCGGCAACGCCGTGAAGTGCATCCCGTGCTGAAAATCTGTCATCAGTCGAAAATGGTAAAGGTTCGCAGTCACGATGTCCGCAATCGGTGATTCTTCCACGCCAGCCCGCGAAAAGTTCGGCCCGTGAAAGACAAAGGGAATGTTTGGCAACGGCTTGCCGTGGCGCACCGGCGTGCACGAATCCAGTAATTGCAATTTACCCTTACCCTCAGACTCTGGAGCCCAGATTTCCACCTGGCATTGCCACGCACCGGCGACCGATACCAGCCGCAACACCCGCACTTGCTCACGCAGCCCGGGACAAAACGGATCATCGCCTTCAACTTCCACAATCTCGCGCAGAACAAGCAGTGTCAATTGCAGTCGGCCATCAATTCGCTCTTCGCGCCAGTTCAAAATATCCTCAGCCTTGTAGAGTGAAAAATACGCCCGGTCCTCACCATCCCCCTGCCAGTCAATCAACGTCCCGCATCGTCCCATGACGATCACCTCAAAAGCCACTTCACGCGCGTATTCCTCAAGCGATTTGCCGAGAAGGTCCGCATCCAAATGGAACCCTGCCAGCGCCGTAGCCAACGGGCCAGAGCCCTCAGGCAACTTCACCACGGGATCACGGCGAAAGATCATGCCCAGATATCCGGACACGGTGCGCGTGGTTGCGCCGTAGAAATACGAGCGATCAATGAACACGCGATATGCAGGTTCTGTTTGGCCCTCAAGCCTTGGCACATAACGCGTGCCCCCGGCCTTGATGGCGCGTTCCCCAATGATCACGTCCCGCAACGTCTGCCAGAAGTCCGAATGTTTATCGTAAAGAGCATGACAATGATTGGCTGCCATACAAGGTGTCATACACCCTATAATTTTATAATGCAATCTCAGAATACCCAGTCAAATCAGACTTGCTTTTCCAAAGAAAACTACTAAAAGAAATTTATCTTTAAGCCACATATATTCCACCAAAACTGTTATTTGAATAATCAAACAATAGGAAATAAAAAAGACGTTTTAGTTTGGAAAAAATAAACGGTTATCTGAGAGATATTAACGAGCAAATAGAGGTTTATGAAGTAAAACAGGAGGAAGAAAATGCCAGAAGAACCAATTAAACCAAACGCACAATTTGAGGATAACAATCAAAATGAAGAGCAGCCACAAATAAAAATATCGATTTTTAATGAACTATATATTGATATTCTAGGCAGTCTTGTTCCTGGGCTTTTTACAGTTATCCTTGGAGCCGGTATTTTAATACTGACCGCATCGGCTTTGTATTGCATCATGTTTTCCCAAAATTTCTCACTGACAGATATATTGAACGAGCCTAAAGGTATATTGATTCAGATCCACTACGAGATAGCAATTATAACTCTTGTAGCCTCATATGTTATAGGAACTGCATTTTTTCGCCAGGATCCAAAAAGACCCGACTCTTTGAGCGCCCTTTATGTATGGGCAACTGCCAAGGCAAAAGACCGCCCAACCTTATCAGTCCAACAAGAAAATGTAAATATCATCAATGATGCAAACAATTGCCCATCTATAAACATCTCGCGCATCGACAAGTATCTCGGAATCATTTTTCCACATTTGTATTTCAAGCGGAAAGAAAAGGATTTCGATGCACAATTCCCTTATCTGAATATGCGCTGTTATCTTGCAGGAAGAGGTTTAACGCACTTGGTAAAATACATTCCTTGGTGTCCAAATGACTCAATTACAAAAGGTTATCGCACTAAGATGTACATCAATATTCTCAAGATTCGCTTAAGTGCACTTGGCTCAAGGTTTAGTCGTGACATTGTTCGTAACGAAGCTCATGTTCGCCTTGCAACGTCAGTCTGGTATGCATCCTTAATATTATTTCGGCTCGGTTTAATATGTCTGGTAATACTAATTGCTCTTATCGTTTACGATCACGAGAAAGACAAACTTAAGTATTACTTCACTCCAGCATCATTTACTATCGTCATTACAAGCCTTTGTGCAGTAATGAAATATCACCTTCGCAAGTGTATTCACTATATGCGTGTACGTGAAGTAGTTTATGTGATTGAGTCAACGCATCTTGCTTGCCAAATGAAACCAGAGTTTCGAATCGACGAACTAATCGGGGTAAAAGAAGAAACGAAGTGTGCTAAATGTCCACGTTTGATGACAAAACAACAATAAATATAGGGAATAAAACAATAAAATACTTAGATACACGGTCTTACTATTTGAAAGTGTATAGTGCATTAAAATTCCTTCAATGAAGACAATAAAGCCAAAGGGATAGGCAAAACGTTTCATATTGGACAAATTTAGTTTTAGCACTAAGGATATGAGACAACTTTCATGCGCCCGGCGTTATTTTTTAAACTCTCCAAATTTGTATTACTGTTGTTGTGTTTTGCCATAGCTTACAACAGTTTTGCCCAGCAGGTTTATTTTAGTCCCAAAGGTGGCTGTCAAGAAGCTATTTGCCGGGAGATTGATTCTGCAAAAAGTAATGTGATGGTTCAAGCATACACGTTTTCAAATGGCACGATCACAAGAGCGCTGACAGACGCCAGCCGCAGAGGAGTTCAAGTTTCCGTGATCTTGGATAAAAGTCAGGCCAAGGGGAAAGAATGGGCGCAACAAAAACTCACGCTTTTTAAAATCACAACGCTTGTCGATTTCAATCATGCCATTGCCCACAACAAAATTATTATCATCGACAATAAAACCGTGATCACTGGCAGCTATAATTTCACGTATGCCGCTGAAACCACGAACGCAGAAAACATTGTCATCCTCACAAACCAAGCCGTGGTTTCTCAATTCTCAAGCAACTGGACATTTCACGCCCAGCATTCACAGCCGTTCAAACCTACCACGCCGCCTTCAGAATTAATGCGTCGTCATTGACCTGCCTCATCAAAGTTTCCGCGTCCCTTTACCCTACGCGCCCGTTACAAATGCCCCGTTTCACAGCAATACGCGGTTTCAAATACACGCGCATCACCAGCCGGGCACCCGATTTGCCACATGCCCGGCTGGTGACACGCTGCGTTTCTTAAAATTACAACCTCGCCGGCTGCGCTAATTTTCCGCCATTGCCAACCCTGCTGGCTGAGGTGCCTGCAACACTGTCAGGGCCATAGCTTCGCCACAGCAATACACGGCAACCCAATTTTCACCAGAAACCGTTCTGCGCCGTTGACCTGCCACACGGGTCTTCCAATTCACGCCTTTACCTGTCGGGCTAGAGACCTTTTCACCTTCACTTACTACGGTTTTCCCCATTGTATCGCTGCGGTCCTACTGTCAAGGTAGTATGACCATCGGCCTAACGGCCTCGGTCATCTCCACCTTGACACTCCGGTCCTCGCGATCGGTCCCCCAGAAAACCGTAGCAGTTTACGGTTACAGGAGTTCATCTATGATTCATCGCTATTACTCTTATCTCATTCAGTGCGTCTATGTTCAGTGGTATTGCAGGGTGGTTGTTCCCTATGACTTCTGGTATGCGTGTGGCTGTCCCAGGGACTATATTCCCACGCCGCCACGTTGGGAGTTGCTCGCTTATCTCTTCCTGCGCATGTTTGATTCAGAGCCCGCTCAGCAGCACATGCTCCGCTTCTATCACTCCCTCATACAGCGCTATGATTATATCAGGCAGTGAGGCGGTTCGCGTCCGGTCCTCTTTTTCCGCCCACAAATCCCGCACTAAAACCACCGCACTCCCGTGCGCCCCAGCGTCATGCCTCCCGGCATGACTCTCTGGACTTCAAGAGACTAAAATCAATTTCAACTCCTCGCTTTTTCCCTGCGCTGCCCAGCGCCCCATGCGCCGCGCTCCCGCGCGGCTCTTCGGACCTCACGAACCTTGAAGCAACCTGAAAGGATCCGGCTTTTTTTTCTCCTTTCCCCGAGTCTGCTCGACTTGCTCGCAGACTCTCCCCGCCGTTGCGAGCGTGTTCCCTCTCTCCCAGAGTGTGTCAACCGGCAACACAAAAACACCGCCCCACACGCCACGTTGTTTTTTGCGTTCACCGCTTGCCACACTCATCACAAAACACACCCTCGCAACGGCACACAAAACACAACATCACTCATCCCCATGCTGAACGCTTCAAATGAAGCCAACAGCATCGGGATGAATAGCGCGTCCACGCGCCCCTTGATATCGAAACAGAAATATCAGTGACGTGGCGCAGGTTGGCTACGCTTCTCGCTGACGCTGCGAGGCTGGGCCAAAGCGCCACGTCAATTCAATATCAATGAATAAGCTCGATTTGATAAATTGCCTGTTCGAAATTTTTTGATTTTTTTTCAATTCCAAATCCAATTCAGAATCCCATTCCCCCATAGGCGCGCGCGCGGGCCGCGCCGCCACAAAATCAAAACTTTTTTTCTACGCGGCGGCGCGCTCCGCTAACGCCTTTGATCGCCGCCAGCCCGCAAAATCGCCCAGAAAAAGTCGTCTGGTCCCGCCAAAATTTTGGAACCTTCGCGCTTAACCTGTCATGAGGGACCAGGCACGGCTACGATGCTCGCAAGCTGCGCGTCTGGGCCGTGCCTTTGCTTCCCGTATCATGCACAATGAATGTTATATGTAATACCGCCCTTGCTCCGGCTCCCGCAAGCAGGACTCCCGGAGCAGGGGCCCGCCGCCTCCCCGCGTTCCTATCACGCCCGGCGGCCCGGTTTATTAAATATAACATCGCATTGTGCACAATACGGCTCTGGGGCTTGTCACGGTCAATGCAATCGACCCTGCGCCCCGCTTTGACCGCGCCAATCCCCATCGGCATCCCTCACGCCAGAACAGCGCTTCGGTAATCCTTTTTGTCACGGCGGGATTCACTTTGCGCGGCCCCGCGTCCCAACCGCTTCCGCTGCGCTCGCTATCCGGCAATGCGCCAAAGCCATCACGCCCGCATTGGCGCAATGCCATTCTTGTTCCTTTCAAGCGCTTTTTCTGATCTCCACGCTCTTTGCTCTCGTCCCGTCGCTTCCCACTGGGCTGACGACTTCTCGACGGGGCTTTGGCGGTGCCCTCTGAAGACTACTCCCACCAGCCGCCGCCGGTCGCAGCCTGTTTCAGT
>Ga0070399_1003906_pt1 | contig 12758 bp, 12 predicted proteins | sample BioMet4_FD_61217 | JGI IMG/M metagenome (GOLD analysis project Ga0070399, IMG submission 61217) | Microbial communities from bioreactor (seeded with sewage sludge) at LBNL, California, USA - Biofuel metagenome 4 (version 1) | ecosystem: Engineered > Bioreactor > Anaerobic > Unclassified ... | reverse complement strand
GAGCCCGATTTTAGGAAATCTGTCAAGAGTTGACATCAAGAAAGTGGGGGTATGAGTGAAAATGAGCCAGAAGAAAAGAGCACTGCTTACTGGCCTACAGGCTTTTCGACAGTGCTCCTGTAATCAAAAGGGGGATAAATATGTATTGCAAAAACTGTGGCAAACAAATTCCAGAAGGTGTACGTTTCTGTCCAGCATGTGGTGCGGATCAGGAAGCAGGAAATCAACCGAATTATCAAAATAACAATCATGTTTCGACCAGCATGAATGATCATACTGTAGGTATCATTTCTTATATTACATGGATTGGTCTGATTATTGCATTATGTGCTGGTAACAAAAATGAGTATACGAATTTTCATATGAACCAGGCATTAGTAATCCATCTATTCTTCTTAGTTGGTTGGATTCCGGTAATTGGCTGGCTATGGGATATTTTTCTATTTATATGCTGGATTATTGCATTGGTCGGAGCAGCAAACGATGAATGCAGAACAATACCGCTGCTAGGAAGCATTGTGATTATCAAGTAGGAAGCATGCAGACGCATGTTTTTTTACAAAAAAGTTCGTTTGCACGAACTTTTATTTGCCTAACTGTTTTGCACGTTGGATGCAGTTTTCATTCGCGTCATGAATGATCTCATCCATTTTTTCTTTTTTTAATGTTTTAACTGCTTCAATGGTCGTACCGCCTTCCGTTGCAACTTCTTTGATGAAGTCATCCAACGGCTTATCGGCATTTTTTGCCAGCAGTTCACCTGCGCCGATGACAGTCTGCACTAATAGAGCACGAGCAGATTCTTCATCGATGCCTCTTTTGACTGCATCTTTTAAAATACAATCCACAAAGTAATAGACATAAGCTGGTGTGGAACCGTGGACGGCGACGATATCATTCATCTTTTCTTCCGAAATGGTACGTGTGACACCCATCGATGCAAACAATTGGAAAACAAAATCATAATCATCTGCTAAACAGTTGCTGGACATGCATAGGGCAGTGGATCCTTGGTTGATCTGTAACGGGGTATTTGGCATCGCACGTATCACCGGAATATTGCCTAAAACTTTCTGCAGATGAGAAATGGAAGCGCCGGTCACAATGGAAAGCAGAACATCAATAGTTTCACCTTTGATGCTATTGAGAACTTCTTCCAATTTCTGCGGAGTGACGGCTAATAAAACGATATGGCAGTTTTGTACAAGTTCTCGTGGGGAAGAAAGATACGCAAATTCTTCCATCGCACTGTCTTTTTTGGCGTGATCACTTGGATCATACACGGCAACTTGGAAACGGGGAATATATTCCTTACGTACAGCGCCGCGGGCAATGGCACTGCCCATATGCCCCAGTCCGATAATACCTAGTTTATAAGTTTTTGTTGATTTCATCTTGTTTCTCCTTTTCCTTCCAGATGATAGGAATATGTTGTTAATTCACGAAGTCCCATTGGACCCCGTGCATGGAGTTTCTGAGTACTGATGCCAATCTCTGCACCTAAACCGAACTCAAAACCGTCGGTGAAGCGAGTCGAAGCATTATGGTAGACACAGGCACTATCACAGCCATCCATAAAGGTCTGCACGTGTTCGATGTTTTCACTGATGATACACTCGCTGTGATGAGTGCCATAAGTCTCAATATGATCAATAGCTTCCTGCAGTGAATGAACAATCTTGAGATTCATTTCTAAATCATTATATTCTGTTGACCAGGAAGTTTCATCTGCGGCAATAAGATCAGGAAATTTTTTTCTTGCCACTTCATCGGCGTGAATTATGACATTGTGCTCTTTGAGTGCCACGACCATTGACGGCAAGAATGATGAGGCAATGGAATCGTTGACCAATAAAGTTTCCATGGCGTTGCATACCGAAGGACGTGAGCATTTCGCATTGATAACAATATCTTGTGCCATTGTAAGGTTTGCAGAATCATCAACATAGACATGACAGACGCCAGCACCTGTTTCAATGACGGGCACTTTGGCATGCTCGACTACGGCCTGAATGAGCTTCTTGCCACCGCGTGGTATCAATAGATCCACGCAGGAGCGGTCTTCCATAAATTGCTGAATTTCTTCGTGACTTGGCTTGTCAGCAAGTTCCACAACATGTTCATCGATACCAGCATTCTGTAATGCATGTTTCATCGCATCGACAATCACCTTGCAGGAACGATAGGATTCTTTCCCGCCTTTGAGAATACATGCACTGCCCGCTTTAAAACAGAGAGCGGTGCAATCCGCAGCAACATTTGGACGGGATTCAAAAATAACACCAATTACACCCATAGGAACAGTAACTTTTTTTAGATGAATGCCGGAAGACAAAATACGGTCTTCTAATACAATGTGCAATGGATCATTTAACGACGCAACCTGACGAATACCATCTGCAATTGCTTGAATTCGTTTTTCATTCAGTGTTAAACGATCTTTGAATGCATCACTGTGTTCAGCTGCTTCGGCAAGATCCTTTGTGTTCTCATACAAAATGGCATTTGTATCCTTGAGCAGATTATCTGCAAAGGTATTAAGGATGTCGTTGCGCTGCTGAAGTGAGACGGACCGTAGCCTGCGCGATGCTTTTTTTGCGGCTAGAGATTGTTCATGCAGAGTAGTCATTGTTTATCACTGGAAAAAAGAGTGCCTGCTTCTTTTCCATTCAAAATATCGTAAAGAATCAAAGGATCATCGCCATTAGCAATGACCATATCGATATGATCCTTTAAACATATTTCAGCAGCATTGATTTTCGTCGCCATGCCTCCAGTTCCTTGATCCGATCCAGCTCCGCCGGCAAGTTCTTTGGTCTGTTTGTTGATTGTGGAAACATGATGAATGATAGTGGCTTTCTTATCTTTCTTTGGATCAGCGGTATAAAGGCCATCAATATCGGATAATAGAATCAGCAAATCTGCATCGGCTGTTTCACTGACAAGGGCGGCCAGCGTATCATTATCACCGATGGAAGTGATTTCGGTCGTGGATACTGTGTCGTTTTCGTTTAAGACAGGAATGGTACCAAGCTTCAGCAACTTGGAAATGGTATTTTTAAAGTTTTCCCGACGATCCTTAATCTTCAGATCATCGCCTGTTAACAATACTTGGGCGACCGTATGATTGTATTCACTAAAAAGCTTGTCATAGCGGTACATCAGCTCACATTGACCAATGGCAGCACATGCCTGTTTGCCTGCCAAATCAGCGGGACGCTTCGTTAGACCAAGTTTGCCAATACCCATGGCAATAGCACCGGAAGACACTAAAAGTACTTCAACTCCGGAGTTGCGGATATCACTGAGGACGCGGACGAGTTTTTCGACGCGGCGGATATTCATACGGTATCCTGGATAAGCTAATGTACTGGTTCCAACTTTAACAACGATTCTTTTCCATTCTTTCATGAAAGTTTCCTCTTTGATTTTCATATTATGACACATTTTTCAGCCCTATAAAAGAAAGGATTCTTAGCATATAATGATAAGCAGGTAAAAATGAAGCTAATACAATGTTGGATTGAACATCCAGTTCGAAAATTAGACCAGACATTTACGTACATGAGTGACAGTATGATTGAACAGGGAACGAGAATTGAAGTTCCCTTCGGTTCCCGTACGGTCATTGGTTTTGTTGAGGCCTGTCAAGAAACGACCGAGACCGCGGAGGAAATCAATGCGCGTCTTGGTTACCAAGTAAGGAAAGTAAAAAAGGTACTGGATGGTTCTTCGTTGATTACCCCAGAATTGCATGATCTAGCCTTATGGATGAAGGAACAGACGCTTTCCACGACTATCAGCTGTTTTCAGGCGATGCTGCCCGGCAGAGTGAAGCCTGCCTCTGGTGGAGTGAAGAAAATACAAGTAGAAAAGTATGTCAAGCTCAGTGAAGAGGAAGTAGATCTTACACCAAAACAGCTGGAAGCTTATCTCTATGTCAAACAACAAAAGAATTTGCGGTATTGTGATCTGCGTGCCAAGTATCCAAACCAAGCACATCAGCTTGTGGAAAAGAACGCTGTCATTCTTTACGAAAAAGAAAAGAAAGCCAAAGAGATTACGGTCGAGGCAAGAACATCTCCTTTTCTATTGTCACAACAACAGCAGAAGGCAATGCAGGAAATTACTTCCAGTCAGGATGCCGTTTATCTGATTCATGGCATGACTGGCTCTGGCAAAACAGAAATCTATCTGCAGCTGGCTGCGAAAGCTCTGCAGCAGGGTAAGCAGGTATTGATCCTGGTTCCTGAGATTTCTTTGACACCACAGATGATTGAACGAGTCGCATCCAGATTTGGTTCTGCCCTTGCCATCTACCACAGTGGTCTAAATGATCAGCAGAAATATGAGCAGTATCGCAAAGTGAAGACAGAAGAAGCTGAAGTTGTTGTGGGTACACGCAGTGCTGTTTTTCTACCATTCCATGATTTGGGTTTGATTGTTCTGGATGAAGAGCAGGATACTTCTTATAAACAAGAAAATCAACCGGCGTATCATTGCCGGGATATCGCAATTTGGCGAGGACGCTATCATCACTGTAAAGTTCTGCTGGGCAGTGCAACGCCATCACTGGATACTTACGCTAGAGCACTTAAGAACGTCTATCATTTAATATCAATGCCGGAACGCATCAATCAATCCCTGCCAAAAGTGACAATTGTTTCAATGAAAGACAGTATTCGCAACGGCGAGTCATTTATCTTATCCGAGGAATTGAAAAAAAAGATGCAGGAGCGAATTGTAAAGAGAGAACAGATTATTCTTTTGCTGAACCGCAGAGGATACAATACGCAATTGCGCTGCAGGAAGTGCGGAGAGATTATTACATGCCCGCATTGCGACTTAGCGATGAGCTGGCACCGTGATGTTGGGAAATTGAAGTGTCATACATGCGGCACTGAGATGTATCGTCCACATGCATGTCTAAAGTGTGGCAGTACGGAAGGGTTTATCACGCTTGGATATGGGACAGAACGACTGCAACAGGAAGTACAGGAATGTTTTGTTGGTGCAAAAATACTGCGGATGGATGCCGATACAACATCACGCAAAAACAGCCTTGAAAAGATCTTAGCTGCTTTTGGCCGCCATGAAGCAGATATCCTGTTGGGTACGCAGATGATTGCTAAAGGATTAGACTATCCAAATGTGACCTTGGTCGGTGTCATTAATGGTGATGAAGGCTTGAAGCGCACTGACTTTCGAAGCTGTGAAACGACGTTTGATTTATTAATGCAGGCAGGCGGCAGAAGTGGAAGAGGCGATGCAAATGGCGAAGTGGTGTTTCAAGTCTTTGATCCACATCACTATGCTGTTCAATGTGCTGCTAAACAGGATTATGAACATTTCTTTCAATATGAAATGCAGTTTCGTAAAGCAGGACAATATCCGCCATATACCTATCTTATTGCATTGACCATAAGTGGAACCGACGCAAAGAATGTAGATCATCTTGCGATGCAACTGAAGGATCAGATACAGGGGGATTTCAAAGTGATTGGAATTGTGAGTCTATTGAAAATCAAAGACCGTGTACGTGACCGGATTCTTCTGAAGGGAAAAAATCTTGATGAGATGCGTTATGCCGTACAATATTTTATTGATCATACAGATGCAGATCTAAAGAATCTGCGCATTGATGTGAATCCAATGGTGCTGGATTAGGAGAAAAATGAAATCAAGACAGTATATTCTAGATGTTTTACTAAGAGTTTTTCAGGAGCATGGATATGCTTCTTTGATAATGCGTGACAACACTATGTCAAGAGAAGATATGCCGTTCATCAGTGAAGTCGTATATGGAACGATCCGCAACTATGATATGTTGGAATATCAATGGCGTTCGTATTCACGCGGGCATGTAAAGAAAAAGATTGCTTTGTTATTAGATATGAGCATCTATCAGTTACAGTATCTGGATGGAGTACCGGAATATGCAGTCATCTCTGAAGCTGTCGAAATGACGGGGATGTATGAAAAGACCTTTGTCAACGCGGTATTGCGGAATGTAGCAAAACGTGGTCAGATCTTCCCACAGGATAAGACACTGGAGAGTCTAGCCATTAAAACAAGTCATCCACTATGGTTGCTGCAAATGTGGAAGGCACACTATGGCGAAGAAATCACTTACAAATTATGTACCGAAGATCAAGAACGACCATATGTCTTTGGCCGTATTAATACATTAAAGATAAAAAAGGAAGAATTGGATAAGGGAGAACGCATCCGTTTTTTGAATGACATCAGTTTTATATATCAGGGTATTTTGAGCCGAACCAGTATGTTTGAAGAAGGAAAAGTTTTGATTCAGGATGTAAACAGTGCTGAGACGGTTAAATATTTAGATGTTCATCCTGGAATGCAGGTATTGGATCTTTGCGCTGCACCGGGTACTAAGAGCCAGGAAATTGCTATGTTCATGAAGAATCAAGGCAAAATCATTGCCTGTGATCTTTATGAAAAACGAATCCATCTGATTCGGGATCTGATGCAGAAAACAGGTGTTACAATCTGCACGACGATTGTCAACGATGCAACCGTTGATCAGAAAAAATGGCATGAGAGTTTTGACCGTGTTTTGATTGATGCACCGTGTTCGGGTCTTGGCGATCTGCGGCATAAACCAGAGATCAGGCTGCACTTGAAACCAGAAAACCTGGATGATATTATAAATATCCAGAAAGATATTTTATCCGCGGCAGCTTCTTATGTGAAGAGTGATGGTATCTTAGTCTACAGCACTTGCACGTTGAATAAAAAGGAAAATGAGAATCAAGTAAAATTATTTCTACAGGCACATAACGAGTATACTCTACTGGAAGAAAAGACGAGTTTCCCGTATGAAAATGGGGGAGATGGTTTCTTTATGGCAAAACTTCAAAGAAAGATAGTACTCTGAACAATTAGAATAGAATTTATGGTAAAATAGGCGCATATGCAAACAATATATGATTTAAATTTCAAAATGCTGGAAGAAATTCTGGCAAAATATGGGCAAAAATCTTATCGAGCAAAGCAGATTTTTACTTGGCTCTATAAGAAGCGGTGTGAAAGTTTTGATGAGATGACAGATCTGCCCGTTTCTTTGATTGAAAAAATCAAGGCGGATTTTTACATCAATCCATTAAAGGAATTAACAAGACAGGTAGCCAGTGATGGTACGACAAAGTACTTATTTGAAATGCAGGATGGTTCTTCGGTGGAAGCGGTATTGATGCATTTCCATTTTGGCGACAGTCTATGTGTATCTTCACAGATTGGCTGCAACATGGGATGTTCCTTCTGCGCCAGTGGCCTTTTAAAAAAGCAGCGGGACTTAACAACAGGAGAAATGACGGCGGAAGTCATGTATGTCCAGAAAGAATTAGATAAAACGGATGGAAGAGTAGACAACATCGTCATCATGGGAACTGGTGAACCATTTGATAATTATGACAATGTGATGCGCTTTTGTGAGATTGTCAACAGTGATCTTGGTCTTGCAATTGGGGCAAGACACTTAACGATATCAACCTGTGGTGTGGTTCCACGTATCAAGGATTTTGCCGCAGGCCATTATCAATACAACTTAGCGATCTCGCTGCATGCACCGAATGATGCACTGCGAGCAAAACTGATGCCAATTGATCAAGCATATCCGTTGGATGTATTGATGAATACGCTGCGTGAGTACAGTGAAGACAATCACCGGCGTTTAACGTTTGAATATATTCTTTTGCATGACGTCAATGATGCCGATGAATATGCAGTTCAGTTGGCGGATTTGATCCACGGCATGAATGCATATGTGAATCTCATTCCTTACAATGAAGTTGACGAGAATGGCTATCAGACAACCAATGAAAAGAAAGCATTGCATTTCTATGATGTACTGATGAAACATGGTGTAAAAGCAACCCTGCGTTCAAAACATGGAGAAGATATTGATGCGGCCTGCGGGCAGCTTCGTGCAAAGCATGAAATGAGCAAGACATCAGAATGAAATATTACGGGATAACAGACAGAGGGCTTCATCGGAAGTCGAATCAGGATAGTTATGTCATCGCTACAAATGTGAAAGGCGATATTTTTGCGATTGTTGCGGATGGTATCGGCGGTAACCGCGGTGGCGATATTGCTTCACGCATGGCAGTCGCGCATTTTTCTAAGGAATTCTCTGAAACCAAGGGATTCCATGACTTGCGCGAAGCAAAGCAATGGATTCAGGTTAATATTACCATTGTCAATAGTGCGATTTTTAATTATGGCGTTGAACATCCGGAACTAAAGGGCATGGGTACAACGTTTTGTGGTGTCATGATAACATCGGTTGGACGCCTGGTTGTGAACATTGGCGACAGCCGTACGTATGCATGGACTGCAGATCATCGTTTCCTGCAGTTGACTATGGATCATTCTTTAGTAAATGATATGCTAATTCATGGCGAGATTACGAAGGAAGAAGCAATCAATTTTCCGAGAAAAAATGTTTTGACCAATGCTTTAGGTGTATGGGAAACGGTTCGCCCTGACATTGACGAACATAATGAGGATCTGAATGGCTTTATGATCTGTTCCGATGGTCTGCATGGCTATGTCCCAGAAGAACTGGTCAAGAGCATTATTCTGCATACGCAGATGGATCCTGTTTTAAAGGCAAGAAAACTTTTGAAGGCAGCATTGGATGCAGGGGGGTATGATAATGTGACTGTCGTGTTGATCGATCTTTGGGGAAATCAAGTATGACAACGAAGAAGATGATTGGCAACCGCTATGAAGTGGTCTCCCATCTTGGTAAAGGCGGCATGGCCGATGTTTTTCTTGGCATCGATACCATACTGAACCGTCAAGTTGCGATTAAAGTACTGCGCTCGGATATGAGTACTGATGCTGTCTCCATACTGCGTTTTGAAAGAGAAGCACAGGCAGCAGCAGCTTTAGCACATCCTAATATTGTTGAAATTTATGATGTTGGTGATTATAAAGGGCATCATTATATTGTCATGGAATACATTACGGGGCAGACTTTAAAGCAGGTCATTCATACGCGTGGGCCGTTATTGAATGAAGAAGCTGTGGATATAATGAAGCAGATGTGCTCCGCGATTGCGGAAGCACACAGCCGTGGTATTATACATCGTGATATTAAACCGCAAAATGTTATTGTCAAAGCCGATGGGTCGATTAAGATTCTGGATTTTGGCATTGCGACCGCGAAGGGCGCAATGCAGCTGACACAGGCAAATAATGTCATGGGTTCTGTGCATTATCTTGCCCCGGAACTTGCAAAAGGAGATCCATCTTCACCACAGTCCGATATTTATGCCTTAGGTATTTGTTTCTATGAGATGCTGGCTGGCGATGTGCCATTTAAGGCAGAACAGGCGGTTCAGGTCGCTTTGAAGCATATGCGGGATCCGATGCCAGAAATCCGAGGTGTTAACCGTAATGTGCCACAGTCCATTGAAAATATCATTACTAAAGCAACGGCAAAACTTCCAAGCCAACGGTATCGCAGCTGTGATGAAATGCTTCGTGATATCAGTACGTGTTTAAGAGCGGAAAGAGCAAATGAGAAGAAGTTAGTTCTCAAGATGCCGGAACCTGCAAAGAAACAGGATCTTGCAGCGATCGAACCAATCAAGGCTGTACCTTATCAATATGGTGCTAACGATCAGACGGATACTACTGAAACGGAAAACAATAAAAGTAGAACGAAGGTCATCCTAACATCAGTACTGTGTGTAATCGCTGCGGTTGCTGTTTTCTTTGCATTAGTGGTCGCTGGTGTCATAGGGCCGCAGAATGTTAAGATGCCAGATATTACCGGCATGACAATTGCTGATGCGCAGACTGTATTGAAAAATACGCATTTAGTCTTAGATACTGAGAATATTACGTACGCATTGACTAAAAATTCCGCAAAAGGGCAGATTATTTCCTCTGAACCGGAATCAGGAACCGAAGTCAAGAAAAATTCCAGCATTAGCGTAAGCGTTTCTTCTGGTATCGGTGTGGAAGTTGCAGACTACACTGGGAAAAGTATCAGTACTGTTGAAGATGAATTATCGAAATATACTTATCTCAAAGTGATTGCTACCGAAGAAAAGAGCAGCAAGAGTCCTGGAACGATTTTGCGGCAGGAACAATTGGCAGCAGGACAGTTATTTGATCCTGAAATAGCTGCTTCTATTACGCTGGTCTATAGTGCGTATCCAACGGTGAAAATCCCCGAAGATATTATGGGTAAGTCTATCTCGGAAGCAACCTCTGAACTCGAAGCATTAGGCATCGTTGTTCGTACTTCCAATCGAGATACAACAAAGATGACGCAGGCACAGCTGGATGCAATCAAAGGAAAGTTTGGTCAGGTCATTGAATGCAGCCCTGCGGCAGGTACTTCATATACACAAAGAGAAAACAACTTTGTAACATTGTATTTCTATTGATGGAGAAAAAATGATTGCAAGAATAATTCGTATTATTTCTAAGGAATACACATTGTTGGATGAAAAAGGGAACCACTATGATGCCATCCTGACAGGAAAAATTCGTATGCAGATGAAGCCGGTCACAGGGGATATGGTAGAGACGGTGCGCAGCGACAATCGCTGGATTATTGAAAAAATTCTTCCGCGGCGGAACAAACTGATTCGACCGGCAGTTGCAAATATTGATCAAGCGTTAATCGTCATGAGTGTAAAATCCCCGGATTTTTCTCCTGCTTTAATTGATCGTTTAAGTGTGCTGATTATGTCTTCAGGCATTCGACCACTGCTAGTTGTCACCAAGTGTGATCTTGGCATTAGTGAAGATTTTGAAGAACGAATCGAAGAATATGAAAAAGGGCCGATGCAGGTCATTCGTACAGCAAAGGATTCTTTAGATCCTTCTTTAGCGGGGGTTTTGGAAGGAAATATCTCTGTTTTGACTGGACAGACCGGTGCTGGTAAGAGCACTTTGTTAAATGAACTTGATCCAAGCTTTCATTTAGCGACCCAAGAAACATCCAAAGCATTAGGCCGCGGTAAACATACCACACGTCATAATGAACTCCATCCGGTTGCAGGAGGCTTGGTGGCGGATACACCAGGTTTTTCGTCTTTAGACTTCTCTCATATTCAGGCGCATGAATTAGCATCGTATATGATGGATTTTCAGCCATATCTTGGTAAATGCCGCTTCAATGACTGTATCCATCAGAATGAACCAGGATGTGCTATCAAGAATGCGGTCGAGAAGGGCGAGATTCCCCGTGTGCGTTATGAGAATTATTTGCAGATTATGACAATGATTCAGGAAAGAAAGGAGCGTTATTTATGATTGTTGCACCATCGGTGCTTTCATTGAATTACGCGGATACAAAAGAGCAAATTAATACATTAAATACATCTGGTGCCGAATGGCTGCACTTTGATGTGATGGATGGACATTTTGTTCCAAATCTCACCTTCGGGCCAGATATATTAAAAGCCTTCATCAGAATTTCACCACTTGTTAAAGATGTTCATATTATGGTCGATGATCCAGATTTTATTGCAGATATTTTTTTACAGGCTGGTGCCGATATTATTACTTTCCATGAAGAAGCAGTTAAGGATGAAGCAATGATCAAACAGATTGCGGCGAAAATTCACAGACAGGGAAAGAAAGCAGGCTTGTCGATTAAACCCGCAACTCCACTGATAAACCTGAAGCCATACTTAAATGATTTTGATCTGTTCTTGATCATGAGTGTAGAACCAGGTTTTGGCGGCCAGAAATTTATTCCAGAAGCAGCTGAACGCATTCGTACATTAAAAACATGGTTGCATGGTTGCAACAGTCATGCATTCATTGAAGTGGACGGAGGCATTAACAGTGAAACTGGAAAAATCTGTGCGGAAGCTGGTGCCGATGTCTTAGTTGCCGGTTCATATGTTTTCAAGAATGATATCAAGGAAGCAGTGCAGTCATTATGTCAACTGTAATTATTGCTTTGAAATTAGCAAAGAATATTCCAAACATGGATGCTGATTATATTGGCGTGGATAAAGGAACGCTTTGTCTTTTGCAGCAGAATCTTCCCGTGACTCTTGCTATTGGTGATTTTGATTCGGTCAATACGGAAGAAATGAAACAGATTGAAGCAGCTGTGAAAGAAGTGATTCATCTACCTTGTATCAAAAATGATACGGATAGTGAAGCTGCCATCAAAGCAGCACTCCAGCGTGGTTATAATTTGATTTATCTTATTGGTGCATTAGGAGGGCGGGCAGATCATGAGTATGTGAACCTGCGCTTAGCTTATCAGCATCCACTGCAAATCATTCTTTTGGACGAGCAAAATCGTATTGAAGCATATACGCCGGGTACATATCAAATAAAAAAAGAGAACTATGCATACATCGGTTTCTTTACTGAAGATGAAGCAGAGATCTCTCTGGAAAATTTTAAATATAATCTTTCATGGCGCAAACTGAAGCGGCAGGATTTATATACTGTTTCCAACGAAGTGATTGGGGAAGAAGGTACCTTGACGGTCCATCACGGAACTGTTCTTGTCATCCAATCCAAAGATGAAGGATAAAAAAAGATTTCCACAATTGGAAATCATTTTTTATGCATTAACTGCCTTGGCGTTCTTAGACTTCAATGTCTTTAATGCACGAGCCGAAACTTTAACTGTCTGTGGCTTGCCATCAATGACCATATGAACTTTCTGCAGGTTGACTCCCCATGTACGACGTGTAGCACGTAATGAATGGGAACGTCTGTTTCCTGATAACGCCTTCTTA
>Ga0070399_1003899_pt1 | contig 12772 bp, 10 predicted proteins | sample BioMet4_FD_61217 | JGI IMG/M metagenome (GOLD analysis project Ga0070399, IMG submission 61217) | Microbial communities from bioreactor (seeded with sewage sludge) at LBNL, California, USA - Biofuel metagenome 4 (version 1) | ecosystem: Engineered > Bioreactor > Anaerobic > Unclassified ... | reverse complement strand
AGAGCGCCCCCTTCTTCGCCGCGAACATTTCCTCGTACTTCAAGGCGGAAGAAGCGAATTCAAAACTCCATGGCTGGAAGAGCACCTTTGAAAAGACACTTGCCCCTCTTGGCTTCAACGAGGAGATGTACCGGACATTGCTTGCCTCAGCGAAGGAACATGTCAGCCTTGTCGGACGGATGAACGACATCCGGAGGCGGCAACTTGGGTTTGATGTCCTGTATTCCTACGACATATTCATGCCTCTGGCGGACATGCCTGTCCCGCATTTCACCTTCTCTGAAGCGAAAGGCTTGGTCCTCAGCTCCCTCTCCGTCCTGGGTGACGACTACACGGCCGACCTGAGGCGCGCCTTTGACGAGGGCTGGATCGATTCCGCCCCAGGCGCCACAAAATCCACCGGCGCCTTCGCCGCGCAAGCCGGAGGGCATCCTTGGGTGCTCCTCAATTTCACCGGCGACGAATACGACCTGTCGACGCTTGCCCACGAGCTCGGACATGCCATGCACATGCTCCGATCGGAAAAAGCGCAACCGACAAGGAACAGGAAGGACGTCACGTCATTCACCAGCGAGATCGCATCGATAACGAACGAACTGCTCCTCTCCTCCTATATGATCGACCATGCCCAAACCGACAAGGAAAAACTGTTCTATGTGACCCAGGAATTGGACGTGCTCTGCAGCTCGTTCTTCACCCAGATGATGTTCGCCAGCATCGAACGGCAGATGCGGAAGACCATCGAGGACGGAGGGACGCTCACCAGTGACGACTTGGGCGCCATGTTCTTGGACAACCTTGCGACATTCAATCCGGGCGTCAAAAACCCGGATGCTACCGCATCCTATTGGGCTTCCATCCCGCATTTCTACTATGACTACTACGTATTCTCGTATTCGACTTCCATCGCCTGCGCATGCAGGGTGAGGGACAGCATCCTCAACGGCGACAAGAAGATGATGGACGACTACAAGGCATTCCTCAATGCCGGCAACGACAGGTTGCCGACGGACACCATCAAGATGCTCGGCATCGACCTGTCTGACCCTTCCTACCTGGAACCCCTGTACAAGCAGTTCGTACAGTTGCTCGACAGCGAAGAGGAATTGCTGAAGAAGATCAACCAGCACCCCTGAACCATCACGAAAGAAATCGACTGCCTCTTTCCGAGACGCATGACAGCAACGTCATCTATGCGCCGAACCTCCGCTACCATGACTGCAAGGCAGACACCGGAACCCTTGTCTTTTTCGGAAGGAGGCTGTCAAACTGTCTGAGTGGTTCAACTTCCTGGCCCCTCGTCCATCCCGGAAGCGGTAAACGGCTGCCATTCGCGAAGGACTTTCTTGTGAGCCCTAGCCAGACAAACTGCTTGGAAAGATGAAAGCCTTCCTTTCGGACAGTGCATTCTCTGACGAGGAACCGGAACAGGTGGCGGGAACGCAGGGTCAAGCCAACATGGCCGTGCCCGTGCGACAAGATGTTTCCATAAGACATACACCGGCGATCAAGCCGCCAAGCAGGAAGGCTCCATACCGATGTACCATCCGATGCCGAGTCTCAACAGAAACCTTGCAGCATCCATCTTCTCTTCCTTCCGGAATCCGACGGCGTCCCTCCAACTGGCCATAGAACCCAGAATGCATGCGATCGGGGGATGCTGTCAGCCAAAGCCATGCATAAACCGTTGATCGCCGTGTTGATCACGACACGACCTTGGATTCATCAAGAAGCCACGAGTTCCCATCAACCAAGCATGCATGATATACGCCGCAAACAGCTCTGGCGAATCCTTCTTCCGTGTAATGATCCATAATGGTCTGCCGAGCGGCCTGTCCGATGCGGGCACGCTCCTCCGGGTTGGAAACCAACCTTTTTGCGATGTCGGCGAATTGTCGTGGGGAATCATATTCGAACCCGTTCCGTCCTTGGTCCACCACACCGTCCAGACAGGGATCCTTCTTACACAACACCGGAATGCCACAAGCCATAGCCTCAAAGTATGTCAGTCCCTGTGTCTCGCTCTGGGATGCACAGACAAAGACATCACCAGCCCGGTAATAACCGGCGATTTTCTCCGGAAGCACCATACCTGCGAAGACAACCCGCCCGCAAAGGTGCTTCCCGGCACATGAAGCCTCAAGGTCCTTTCTCACCGGTCCATCCCCGACAATAAGGAGTTTCGCATCAAATGGCATGTCTTGCTCCATCAGATCAAGCAACTCCCCGACATTTTTTTCTTTGGCAAGGCGCCCCACGAAGACAAAAACAAAATCATCCTCCCTAAGACCCAGTTCCTTCCGGATGGTTTTTTCCGAACCATCATCCTTCAGAAAACGCCTCATGTCCAACCCGGTCGGGATGGCATAGACCGGCTTCAAAACTCCATACCGATCCAGCATCCTGGAAATCTTCGCAGTCGGGACGATGACGGCCTTCGGCCGAGACAAAGCCCAACGGGTAAACACCATTGCCATACGCTTGCCAAGCTTCACATTAACCGCAAAGTAATGGGTGAAATCCTCGTAGACCGTATGGTAGGTGTGCACCAACGGAGCATGACACGAACGGGCTATACGTTTCGCGAACAGGAAAGTGGAGAATTCAGTCTGGCTGTGGACGATGTCCGGATGCCAGGCCTTCAGTTCCTGCAGAAAAGACGGCGGACACACCAAGGCCATACGCGCTTTGGGATAAAACACCCCGGCATAAGACGAGCCGATGTACAGTACATTCCCCTTCTGGTATGACAGCAGGTTTCCGGACAACGTCAGGATACGCACATCGTGACCCATCGCCTCCAACCCATGGGCCAGATTGACGACGGATGTCACGACACCGTTTACGGCAGGTTCATACCAATCAGTCGCAATAAGAACCTTCATATCCCTTTTCTCCTCCACAAGCAGCCAGTTGCGATCCCGATGTGCTACGATTTTTTGTCTGCATGTGACATTCCTCCTGATCCTTCTCCTTCATTAGACGCGGAAATACCCGTCAAGTTGGAAGCAAAACCCCATTCCCCGGCATCTTTTCCTTTATATGATCCGCATTTCCAACAAGCCACTCCAACGTTGTGCCGGCATCAAGGTAATGTGCATTTGCTTGTCGCAGTTGTCAAGAGTTGCAGGGCAATTCTCCTTCCATTTTCCGATACAATGACGACCAGCATGCCCCGATCGCATACCATTCTGTCTGACAACAGCCCAGCCTCCCTGCCGTCATCCGCCCAACAATGCCAAGAATCCGATCCATCCGTTCGGATAAGGCTTTTCACTGTTTCCACCGCCCCGCCCTTCGAAACTACCGCGACAATTGAAGGGAATCCTCCCGCGAACCATTCCCAGAAACCATCCATCCGCTCGAAGCACAATACAAGCCCCCACAACACCCCGCTCCGAAGCTTTGTCGCAAAGAAGGGAAATCCGAACAATCTTCCTTCATCACCCCAACTCCAGGAAAATCCATGCCTCCATGAATGCCATGGTAATTTGCAGGACTGTCTTCCGCACATAGAATCGCCGTTAGGACGGCACCGGCGATGAACGATCCCATGCCCGCAAAATGGCCAAAGCGAAAGAATCCCCCAAAAACCAAATGGGCGACGCCACAGGCTACCAATCCAGCAATCTGGCGATGTCCCTTATCTGGGAATCGGCAACGCTACCTTTTGCATGGGGTATTTGTCATATAAGGAAAGGAGAATCAGCAAAAAACGGTCTTTGTCACAATGGAGGGGATTAAGTCCCATGCCGTCCTTGATTTTCTTGATCCTCGTAATCAAGGTGTTCCGATGGATGTGCAGTTCTTCCGCGGAAGCATACAAATCGAATGTATTATGCACCAAAGCATCAATGGTCTTCATGTCCTCACCTACAAAATTCAAATACCCATCAAGAAAATGAGAGAGTATTTCGCCGGGCAAACAGGTGATCATGAACTCCAAAAAGCATTCATCGCCAAACACAATGTCTCCATGGTTCCTCCGGCAGGAAGACAATGCGATTTGGGCAATTCGGTAACTTGAACGGTATTCGGGAATCTGGGTAACCGGTTCCCCCACTCCGATGATGACGTTTACTTTGTATTGCTTTTCCAATATAGACTTGGTTTTGGACAACAAAGCGCGCAACGTGTCTTTTGAATCGTTTTTCACCGACAACACCGGACAAACCAACACTTGATTTGTGCTGTTGGAAACAAGAATATTCTGACTGATCCCGTCAAACTGTTGGCGGAGACATCCTCTGATCATGCTGTCCAGATGATCGTCAACATCGGTCCTTTTCTGCGATTTTCCCGAAGAATATTGGAAAATGCAAGGAATCCTCGGCAAAGACAAATCCACACCCAATGTCACCGCAAGCAAAGAGGTGTATGTGGTATTGCGTGAATCATCGGAATAAAACAACCGGTTGAGCAGCAATTCGTACTGCCCCTGCATCTCCCCATACCCCTCATTGTCCTGCAATGACGACAAGAGCGCATGAATGAAAGCATCCGCCATCCGCGTGATCTGTTTCTTTTGCAGGTCATCAGCCACGTCTGAAGATATTGCGATGCCTGTATGATCTGAGTCCACTTCTTTTGCATAGAACACGTCAGAATCACCGGCACGCTTCATCACGTCAGGAAAATCGGCGATCCCGACTTCACAATGGGAAAACATGCACACCATTTGCCGATAAACCATCTCCGTCAGTTTACCCATGGCGACCTCCATTTTTCGTCATGCCCTGTTTTGCGAGAATGACACGGTTCAGAATGTCCTGGTAAGGATAAGAATCGTACATTCCTTTCGCAATGTCCCGCCATTCCTTTTCGATGGCCTTCGAAACAGGGACCATAACCATTCCTTTTTCCTTCACAAGCACTTCGCGGCAATGATTGTTGAACACATCCTGCTCCTGATAGAGCCATTTGTTCGTTTCATCCATGGCGGAACGGATGATGGCTTGTTGTTCTTCGGTCAACCTGGACCAAACTTTCAATGATATCAAACAACACTCCGTACTCAATTGGAAATGGAGATCCGTAATAAACTTCTGGTATTTGTAAAAGCCCATCGCCAGAATATTGTTGAATGGGTTTTCCTGACACTCGACGATATCAGCTTCCAATAATTTGAATACTTCATCATAATTAGTCTGTATGCTTTCAGCTCCCATCAGTTCCAAATACCGACCCAATACATCATGCAGATGCATGATCCTCACTTTTTTGCCGGCAAGATCATGAGGAGTGATGACCGGTGAATGGGCGGATGTCAGGTATCTCCAACCCATTGACCAGACACCTAGACAATACACGCCGACCGCAGCCAATGGATCTTCACACTCAGGAACGATATACCTGTTGATGATTTCTCGCGCTTGGTCAGGAGTGTTGAACAAAAAGGGAATCTCCATAATTGCCGACAATCCATTGGTTGCTTCATTCATCGTACTGCTTGTCGTCACAATCAAATCCATCGACCCTTGGCACAACAGATTGAAAAACTCCTCATTGTTTCCAGAGATGGAAAAATCCTGGATTTCCAAAACCATTGTCCCGCCGCTTTTTTCGCTTATCAGATCCGCCAGCTTCTCGATCCCCATGTTCAGGACACTTCCCTGTTGGATGATGTTCCCGGTATGCAGTATCGTTTTTTTGCTATGGTACAGGACGTAATGCCAAAGGAAAATCCGATCTTCATCGGAATGCAATGGATCGATGGAGAATTGCTTCTTGAGCTTTTCGTATCGTTGCATCAACGTGTTCCGATGGATGCCAAGTTTCCTTGATGTCTCTGTAAGGTTCATGTCGTTCTGGCACAGGCAGAACACGGTTTCCCACTGTTTTGGACTGGCCTTTATGTTGGCATCCAAATCAGCGAAACGCCTCTTGTGGGAGGAAGAAGGAACCTGCAAGCAAAAATACTCGAAGATGTGTTGGTCGATATACAAAACATCGTTGCTTTGCTTGGAAAGGAACCGTTTGTTTGCTTGCAGGAAAACCGCTTCGTGATAACTTTGGTACAAAGAAGAAAAATGATTGTAGCAACTGCCTACATGCACAGACAACTGAACATGAAAAAGATCTTTGAAATACGCAATGACTGTTTTGGCCATCCCGTCCAAGTAATCACGATTCTTCAAAAAGGAAAGACTGGGAACCTTCTTGAAAATGAGATATTGGCTGTTCCCGCAAATCCCATGAATGTCTTCTTTTTCAAACCACGATGAATTGCAAAACTCATTCGCAAACAATGATTCCCAGGGGAATGGGAATTCCTTCCCTTGCAGGCCGGGGGTAAAGGAGGATGAGAACAACACAGCGCAACGTGGCAAATCGTCATGATACCCCAAACGTGCGACAAACATCTGGCTTTCCTGACTCATTCCGCTATTCGCAAGTTGGTTGACAAGGAAAGTCCTGAAACGTGCATCCTGTCCTCTTTTTTCCCTGATTTCAGGCAACAAGGACAGCATTGAGGAAGCGAACGCAACGTCATCATCAACGTTTTCGCCACGAGCAAGGACATTGAACATGACATCACGTTCGAGTTGGCATTCCAACAAAGTCATCCCTTCACGGCGGGCCTCTCCTTTGGGATCTGGAGAATTCATGCAGTGTGTGGCAACTTCCATCATTTTTTGATCAACGTCTGGGGAAGCCCCTTTCAAGCTCCAGTTTGCACTGAAAATGGCGACCGGCACCCCAAGCCCTTCGCTGATCTCTCGTATCAAATCTTTGTTGTCCATTTTTTCCACTTTGATGATATCATACAACAATCGTCCAGCAAGCAAATGCTGGACGATCGGAACATACAATGACGTGCAAAACGAAAATCACCTTACCATTTGTTTCTTCAGGTAGTCGATTGTCACATCATATACTTGCGTTTTCCATGCGACAGAACTGAACTGATGGTTTGCCCCCCAAATGATCACCGACTCCACCTGATCCCCATACATATGCAGATACGGACCAATGGAAGCTACGGGGATACGTTCATCCAATTCGCCTTGGACTAGCAAGACTTTCCCTTTGTATCCCCTGGACGCCGCCACGATATCAAAATCCTGCATTTGCTCGAGAAATTCTTTGGCGATATACATACCACCGATATCATATTTCTCCTCATAATGGCCAGGAACCGAATTCGCACGTTTGCTGATATCATAATACCCGGTGTTTCCAGGTGCCCAAAGCGCCACTCCTCTTGGTTGCAAAACAGGAGCTATGACCGAACAAATCGCCCCGCCAAGGCTGTGCCCTGTAATGAATAGGTTTTGGGGATCCGCCCACGGTTGCTTTTCCGCCCAATGATAAATGGCTTTCGCTTCTTCAAGCTCATCAAAGAAACGCATTTCCACAAAATCACCATCACTTTCGCCACAACCATAAAAATCGAAACGAACACATGCGAATCCTTCGGCGACACATCTGCGCGCCCATAATTCATGCAACCGCATCATCCCGACTTTGTCTACGGTAAAGCCATGATAGAAACAAACACAAGGGAAAGGGCCATCCCCCTCTGGTGTCCGCACAACACCGCGGAGCAACTTGTCACCAAACATCAATTCAACGTTTTTATACATTTTTCCTCCGTCATACCGTGTATACATACCCCAGGAGCTTCGGCAAAAACAAAGTTATCTCCGGGAACACAATCAAAACAACCAAGACGATCAACAATACGAAAATCATAGGGACTGCTTCCCTGAAGATATCCTCAAACGTGCTTCCCGCAATCCGCTGTGCTATGAACAAATCCGCACCCATTGGAGGAGTAATCATGCCGATGCACAAGTTGACCACCATGATCATGCCGAACAGCAAAGGGTCGTAGCCGACAGATACTGCGAGCGGGGCAAATATCGGAGCGAACAACACTATCGAAGAAATCGTATCGATGAACATGCCGATCACAATCAAGGCCAAGTTGATCAGCAACATGATCAGGAACTTGTTATGGGTCAAGGACAACATCCCTTCGGTGACCTTCGTCGGCACATCATACATGGTCATGATACGGCCAAACGTATTAGCGGCCCCAAACAAGATCATGATGGTCGCAGACGTGATGGCAGCGTCAAAAACCGATTTTTTGAACGTTTCCCAATCCAAGGAATGATAGACGAATTTGCTGACGATGATGGCGTACACGACTCCGACTACGGAAGACTCCGTGGGAGTGAAGATGCCGGAATAAATACCTCCAAGGATGATGAGCGGCATCAAAATCGCCGGAATGGCGCTGCTGATGACCTTCCGCTTTTCCTTTGCAGGCATCCTTTTCAAGGAGTCATCCCCATGATATCCACGTTTTTTCGACACCACGTAGTTGTAGATCATGAGTCCGACACCCATCAGAATACCAGGAACAATCCCTGCGATAAAGAGATAACTCACAGATACTCCGACCGTCATGCCATACATGATGCACGGTATACTCGGTGGAATGACAGGACCGATGGTGCTGCTCGCTCCGATCAATGCCCCGGAATAATCCTTGCTGTATCCTTGTGCTTTCATGGATCCGATCATGATTCCGCCGATGGCGGCAGCCGTCGCAGGACCAGAACCGGAAATCGCAGCGAAAAACATGGAAGCAAGGACAGCAGTCATGGCAAGGCCACCAGGTTGCGAACCGGTGATGAGACCTGCGATATCAATGAGTTTCTTCGCGATGCCACCATGTTCCATCAAGCTTCCCACCAACATGAAGAACGGAATCGCAAGAAGGGAAAAAGAATCAATGCTTGATACCGTGGATTGGGCAAGCATCGCGATCATCCCGTCTCCCAACTCTCCTGTGGCGAATGCCGCAATGCAACTCACGCCAAGGCTGATGCCGATGGGAACCGTGAGAAACAACGCAAGGAACAGGACTCCCAACATGATTCCGATCATTTCTCCCCTCCTTTCCGCTTTGCGGCAAACCAAATGACACGCCTTTCGATAATCCGGATGCCCAATCCTGCCATACCGAGCACTCCTGCCAGATACATGGTCCACTTGGGAATCCATGGAATTGCTGAGAGAATCTGCCCCTTTTGGGCAATCATTCGCGCAAACAAAGCGATCCGATAGGAAAGATAAAACGCATATACTGCGGTCACCGCATCGCCAATGACCAAAATGTTTTCAAAAACCTTCGGATGTTTCTTGGTCAAAAGGCTGACAGCCGTCACTTTCATATGCACATCAATCATCCCTCCCCAACTGATGCCGGCGAAAGAAATCCAAACAAGCAGATACCTCACCAACTGTTCTGGCCAGGGAAGCGTAAAATGCAACACAAATCTGGTAAAGACATTGAACGCACACACGACAATCATCACGGTAAACATTCCGATGATCATATATCGCTCAATGTTGTTGTAAAATGCATTCTTATTCATACAAACACCCTTATGAAGTCCTTCCGCTGAGCGGAAGGACAAACTTGGAATCAATACTTGGCGTTGATCTTCTCAACCATGTCTATCAAATCCTTACCAATCTGCGGAGCATATTTGTCATATACCGGCTGTGCAGCTTTCTTGAATACATCCCTTTCTTCAGGGGAAAGCTGGATGACGACATTCGTTCCATTGCTTCCTATTTTCTTTTCAAGTTCAGCTTCATTTGCATAAGAAAGCTTTCTTTCTTCGCTGAGTTCTTTCGTGCAAATTTGCTGGATCAAATCCTGATCGCTCTTTGAGAGGGTCTTCCACCATTTTGAAGAAGCTACAAGCGGAGCCGTATCATAAATATGTCCTGTCTTGATAATGTACTTCTGCACTTCATAAAGCCTGTTTCCGTTGATATTGGCAAACGGATTCTCTTCCGCATCCATCGTTTTGTTTTGCAACGCGGTGTACAATTCCGAGAAAGCCATCGGCACCGCGGAAGCGCCAAGCGCATTGAAATGATCAATATGCATTTGGTTTTCCATCACACGGATCTTCAAACCTTTCATATCTGCGGGACTATGAATCGGTTTGTTTGCGGTGAGATGTCTCCAACCAGTGGAGAACCATGCCAAGCCATGAAAATCCTGAGTTTCGAAATCTTTGAAAATCTTCTGGCCTACTTCTCCATCCAGCACTTCCTCAGCCGCTTTATTCGATTTGAAAAGATACGGCAGATCCAGCAGCTTCGTTGAATCCGTAAAAGTGCCGAAGAAAGCCACAGAAGAAGCAGTCATCTGAAGTGTTCCAGCTTGTACCTGCTCCAACAGTTCCGTATTGTTGCCGAGTGAGGAAGCAGGGAACACCTTGACCGTTATACGGCCATTGGTGACTTTGTCCAAATCTTCGCCAATCTTATTGCATGCCACATCGAAAGGTACTCCAGCTTGGCTGACATGGCCGATTTTTATCACAATTTTCGGACCCTTTGTATAATCGACAGCATCCGAACCTGTTTGAGTCTGGACAGGCGTATCGGTCTTTGCCGGTGCGACAGCCTGTACAGGTTGGGTCTTTGCCGTCACCGACGTGGTCTTCGTATTTTTCGAACAACCTGAAAGAGACAAGAACACCAGCAGGGTCAAAAAGCAAAACATCAATTTCTTCATACATTATCTCCTTTCCTAGTGATGATTACAGTGTAGGGAAGTTATTCCTAGAGAACAATTATCTTTCTGAAACAGGTTTCCAAGATGAAAATTGTACCGACTGCACATATATATGAGGAAAAAGCTCATGACTATCCGCATTTTTTTAGTCTCTGCAACCAATTTTCCCTTATGAAGCCACTACCGGTTTCTTGGATGATCCATCGCACCATTCGATGGATAAAACACAGTATTATGGCTCGGAAAACCAGTTCCAACACGCTTTCGTCGTCCAGAAATGAAACGATACGTTTGCAGAATGCCGATCATACGCCAGCTTTTCCGCTCATGCATGATTCTGCAACGCCACGCCTCTTTGTTTTGATGAAAACTGCATAATCCAAGAACAGGAGTTTGCGCAAAATGATCCGGGAAAATACCAGGAGCTTCGTCATCTCACCGGATTTCCCGTTGCGCCACGACTCTATCGTCTCAGAAATTTTTCAGGCATCGGTAAAACCAACCTGAATGATCGGACGGAGCCCAATCATCGTCCATAGAACGTATTCCGGTGATTTTTGAAGCGTGTCTCGTAGATACAGAGAACACCCATTTTACCATAAATCAAAAACACTTCTGGCTTCCGCTTTGCATCATTTTCCCGGAACACGATTTTAGCCCACTGGGTTCAGCGATCCGCAACATTTATTGCAGGACGCGAACGAAGAGCAGGTAATGAAATTGGGCAGAGAAGAGGCGATCAACGGCCGCTTTATTGCGCAAGGCACATATGCACGACCTCTTGGTAATGGTTTCAGTTGGAAGACATTTGCCCAAAACAGAGAACAAAGCGGGACCAACAAAAAGCAATCTAAGCGTGTGATCCTATCATCATCACACAAAAGATTGGTTCAGGTACTATCCCGCCGACAAGGCAGTACCTCACAGCAGGTGATGCGTATCCTCATGATACGATCAGCGTTGCGTTTCATCCGGCCATATCGCATTTTCGAGCATCAAGCAAAGACAATGATAGAGAGGAAGATGATATTCCTGTACTTTGTACGTCTCGACTTCCGGCGCTTTGATGGTGACATCCGCCAACTGTTCAATCTGTGATGGCTTCTTTCCTGTCAAGCCAACGACATGAATACCCATCGCTTTCGCCACCACACACGCAAGCACCACATCCTCGGAATTGCCTGAAGTGGAAATGGCAATCAAGGAATCCCCTTCATGACCATACCCAGACAACTGCTGGGCAAACGCCAAAGAAAATGCTTTGTCATTGGAGAAAGCCGTTGTCAGGGCAGTGTGTTGGGAAAGGTTCACCGCAGGAATCGCTCCCTCCAAACCGGCAATCAGTTTTTCACCTAAAATGGGATCCACTGCAACAAGGCGCTTCGCAAAAGAGTCGGTTACCGGCCGTTTCTTGACGAAAGACTTCATCAACTCGCCGACTATATGATCCGCATCCGCGCTACTGCCTCCATTTCCGCAAGTGAAGATGACGCCATGCCGTGACGCAGTATCCAAAAGAAGGCTATATGCTTTCTTCATAGCATTCTTCATCGGTTCCAACGATGCATATCTCATGCAAAGATCGTCCAATATTTTCTCCGAATCCATATCACCCCTCCTGTGACAATCCCGCCAACGCTATGCTTATCGCGGCCTTGTCCCCCAATTCTTCGCCCAACTGTGAAGGCCGTATCGAACAGACACATAAGCTCTGTGGCAACGCCTCTCTGGCGACCACTCGCTCAACAGTGCTCCGGAACAACTGCTCGTCCCGAGTGAATATGCTCCCAATGACAACCACTTCCGGATTGACGAAATCGATGACACCCGCCAATACTTGGCCAAGTTTCCTGGAAGATACACCGATCACACGAAGAGCCTTTGCATCCCCCTTTTCCGCCAGCAGGCAAATGTCTTTGCCGCTTAACTTCCGACCATAATACTGTTGATACAACAAGCCCAATCCTTCGCCGCTGCAGAATGATTCCACGCAGCCTTTCTTTCCATAACAGAAAGGACCGCGGGAACTGATGCGGATATGCCCTATCTCCCCCGCCATGCAACTGCTCCCCTCGTACAACGCACCATTCAAAATCAATCCAGCACCGAACCCTGTCCCGAATGTAAAAAAAACCATGTTCCGGCTTCCGCGCCCCGCACCCCACTTCCATTCAGCTACCGCACAGGCATTCGCATCATTCTGCAGAAACGCCCGGATAC
>Ga0070399_1003897_pt1 | contig 12783 bp, 10 predicted proteins | sample BioMet4_FD_61217 | JGI IMG/M metagenome (GOLD analysis project Ga0070399, IMG submission 61217) | Microbial communities from bioreactor (seeded with sewage sludge) at LBNL, California, USA - Biofuel metagenome 4 (version 1) | ecosystem: Engineered > Bioreactor > Anaerobic > Unclassified ... | reverse complement strand
TTAAAGAGCGCTACGCTGCGGCCGCTGAGCTGCTTGAGCTCGCTGCTGAAGTCGTGCTCTTTGTCGTATTTCGCAAGCTCGTCTATGTTCGCCGCGACCTTGTGGTACGCCGCCGCGTACTGCTCTACCAGCTCCGGGCACTCGTTCTCGAAGCGCGGCGCTATCATTATCGTCTGCTCCGCAAGATCCTCGGTAACCGGCAGGCTTACCGCTTTCTCGTGCTCGCCGCAGTCGCCGTAGGCTCCGCCCTGCATGAACAGCGGCGCCTTGTGCAGCCTGCCGTATCCGCAGTAGCCGCATACCACTCCCTCGGCGCTCAGCGCCTTAAGAAGCGTTATCGTCCTTATTCCGCCGAATTTCCCGCTGTCGAAATACATATAGTGATACGCGAACTCCCTCTCGGCTCCGTCGTAGATCTTCTGGGGCCTGAGGAAAGGAATATCCGCTATCAGCTTCTCGAGCATGCGCGCGTTGCCGTTGCGTATGGCGTTGCGCGCGTCGAGGTCGTCGAGCTGAGCGTTAGCAAGCGCTATCGCTACCGGATGCGGTCTGTACTTGTGGCCCATGCCTGTCAGCATGTAACGTTTGTATTCCGAATCGTCCGGCAGGCCCGCGAGCCTGTCGTACTGGCCGAGCGCGAGCGCTCTTTCGTAGTTCTCGCGGCTGTTCGTGACGAGTATGCCGCCCTCGCCCGCCGGCAGCAGTTTCGACGCCTGCATGCTGTAGCATCCCACGTCTCCTATAAGGCCGACGTTCGTGCCGCGGTACTTTGCGCCGTGCGCATGCGAGCAGTCCTCTACCACGCCGAGATGGTGTTTCTTCGCTATCTTCATTATCGCGTCCATATTCGCCGGGTTGCCCCAGACGTGGACTATCATTATCGCTTTTGTCTTCGGAGTTATCTTACGCTCTATATCCGCGGGGTCGGCGCAGAAAGTCTCTGGATCGACGTCGCAGAATACCGGTACCGCGTGCTCCGCGATTATCGGCACGACCGTCGCCCAGAACGTATACGACGGCACTATGACTTCTTCGCCCGGCTCGACGCCTACGGCGAACAGCGCCGAATCGAGCGCCGCCGTGCCGTTGTTCGTAGCGACCGAATATTTCGCCCCTACGAAATTCGCGAATCTTTTCTCAAATTCCTGTACGGTCGGCGACTGCGATATCGCGCCCTTCTTCATCAGCGCTACCGCGTCGTTCAGACCTTTTTCGTTTACGAGGGGCCTCTTGCCGAGTTTGTTGTAATCGAGCGTTACGGCTTTTTCGCCGCCGAGTACTGCGAGATTGCTCATTTTATCACCTTTCAGAATCTTCGGAATTGTTTCTGCGTCAGTCAAAATATATCGTCTGGCCGCTCTTCGACGAGCGGTAGATGGCAAGTATCAGTTCGACGGGCGCCCGGCCTTCGTTTATGCTGAGCATAGGTTCCCTGTCTTCGTTAACCGCGGCGACAAAATCGTCGAGCTGGCGGCGATGAAGCTCACAGGAAAAATTGTCCGGCACCGAAGCGGTGCTGTAAGTCGGGGCGACCTCCCGGAGCGGTTCTTCTCTGCCGTCGATGTTCCACTGCGTAAGCCTGTCCTCCGTAAGCGTCACTGTGCCTCTTTCGGTATGAAGCGACAGCGTTCTCGGCAGCGCAGGCTGAACGGAAGTAGTGGCGACGATATTCGCTATTGCTCCGCTCTCGAACTCGACTATCGCCGCGGCCGTGTCCTCGACCTCGATATGATGGACGAAGGTCTTCGTGATTGCGCGGACGGACTTCGGCCTGCCCATGAGCCCAAGGAGAAGGCCGATGCCATGGATCCCCTGATTCATCAGCGCTCCGCCTCCGTCGAATTCCCAAGTGCCGCGCCAGCCGCCGGAAAGATAGTAGTCTTCGCTGCGGTAAAACTTCATTTTAAGGTCGGCAAGAAAGACCTTGCCTATTTCGCTGCTGTCGACGGCCTGTTTTAGCCGCATATATCCGTCGGAAAACGACAGCTGCGACACAGCGCAAAGCTTCACCGAATTAAGGATACACGCGTTTTCGATAGCGTCAAGCTGCGAAAGCGTGATGCCTATCGGTTTTTCGATGACGATATTTTTATGAGCGTTGGCGGCTCTGACCGCGCTGTCCGCGTGAAGTCCGCTCGGCGTGCCGATATATACCGCGTCAATGTCCGAGCGAAGCATAGAATCAACGTCACCGTAGTATTCTATTTTCCGCTTGTCCGAACGTTCGAGCGCGAATTTTTTGGCGCGCTCGATATTGGCGTCGCATACCGCGACGAGCTCCGCGCCCTGCGAAGTCCTTATCGCTTCCGAAAACAGCTTGCCTATCGTGCCGCATCCGATGATTCCGAATTTGACCATAGAAACAATCCCTTCAAAGAAATTCGCCTGTATTTAAGCGCCGCAGACGATCTCTCCGCCGACGATAACGAAGCTGACGTCGATATTGTCGTTGAAAAGTATCAGGTCGGCGTCTTTGCCGATATCTATGCTGCCCTTGCTCGCATCGAGCTTCATGACCTTCGCAGGGGTAAGACACATCATCTTGATGCAATCGGTAAGCGGCACTCCCGCGTCGTAATGCATCACGCGCACCAGTCTGTCGTCGGTAGCTATGCTTCCGGCAAAAGCGGATCTGTCCGGCAGCTTCGCGACGCCGTCTTCGATAAGCACGGTGCGGCCGCTGTCGCGGCTGCCGAGCTCGGATTCCTTGACGTCGGTACCGGCGCAGCGCATAGAGTCGCAGACAAGGCAGACTTTATCCGCGCCCTTCATGCGATAAACGGTCCTGAGCAGCTCCGGCGGCATATGGCAGCCGTCGGCAATGATCTCGACCGTCAGATCCTCTATCGCGTAGGCGCTCTCGGTAACTCCGAGGAAGCGGAACCCGCCTCTGCGCACTATCGTCGACATGCCCGAATAAAGATGAGTCACATGTGTGAAGCCGTGCTTGAAAGCCTCGGCGACGTGAGAATATTCCGCGTCCGAATGGCCTATCGTCGGGAGTATGCCGTGCGCAGTAAGATAGTCGCCCATCTCGAGCGCGCCGTCAAGTTCAGGAGCAATAGTCCACCGAGCAATCGCGCCGTCCGCGCGTTCGACAAGAGCCCTGTATTCATCAGGATTCGGGTTGCGTATGTATCTTTCGTCGATAGCGCCCTTCTGCTTAATGCTGAGGTACGGTCCTTCCATATGAAGGCCGATGAGATTCGGGCCGCCGGAAAGAGTCTTTTTGACAGTATGGAAATTATCAACGCAGCGCGTCATTTCTTCGGGCGAAGCCGCGACGGTGGTCGGGAGAATACTCGTGGTGCCGTGGCGAAGATGCGTCATCGCGGCGGTCACCATGTCCTGCGCCGACTCGTCCATAAAATCCGAGCCGCCCGCTCCGTGCGTATGCAGTTCAAAAAATCCCGGCGACAGATAGCGTCCCTCGCCGTCGACGACTTTCATGCCCGCAGGCTCATTTTTCGGCCTGCCGAAGCCTATCTCGGCGATCTTTCCGCCCGATACCGTCACATAACCGTAATCGATGCGGTCTTTGCGTATGACACGAACGTTCTTTATCAGCAGCTCCACTGTTATCTTCTCCTGTCTTTATCGAATTATATTATATCACCATTCCGTGAAAAGCAATACTGTCGCTTTTGCTCATTTCGCAGCCGGCGCGAGCAGCTCAATGATATTTATCACGTCCCGCATGATATGGAACGGATCTTTGACGGGAAGAGCCACCACTTTATCCATAGGTCTTCCCCGGCGGTCGAGGATCTGGATCCATTCGCCGATCTTTTTATCGGGATTGACGAAATACTTTTTAATGTACGCGCTGATCTTCGAATAATAATCGAAGAAGAATACGTCTCCGGTCGTAAAATAAAAGCGCAGCGAAGAATACAGCGCCTCCGCGTGCGGCCACCACAGTTTGGAATCCCATGTTTCGAGCATTAACTGCTCATAGGCGTCACCGATGACTCTTCCCTTAGGCGGTACAGAGCCTTCGATATCCGAACACCTCAGCATGCCGCCGAACTGTTTATCCCAACCGTATTCGAAGCTGTGTCTGGCGACGTCGAATATCCGTTCATCCTGCTTCTCACCGGTCTGCTCGAGTATATCAAGGCAGAACCACATAGACTCGAGCGCATGACCGGGCATAATGTGCCGGGCCAGAAACGTGTCCTCGTCTTTTTTGTCGACAGGCGGCATCTCCTGTATCACGCCGTATTCCGGGCGGTAGAAGGTGTCAAGTATTGTCCGGCAATGATACAGACTTTTTTCCCGCAGCTCGTCCCGGCGCCCGTCGGACAGCGCTTTTGCAGCGTTCCACAGGCTATTGGTAACGCAGCTGAGTATCATATCTTTGGCGTGCGTCCTGTAGCCGGCCCGCACCGGGTACGGTTCAGACACCATGACGCCTTTGTCAAGATACGACATCATTCTGTCGTACAGCTCAAGGGCTGTTTTCAAGTATTTTTTGTCTCCGCTCACCCGCGAATATTCGGCAAGGCCGAGCGCGACGAAGCAGTCCACAAAGTAACTTGTATAATATCCCTTGCCCTTGATCGATTCCTTTTTATGCCCGTCGGCGTCGGTCAGATACGCGCATACGCCCTCGCCCTGTGGAAGTATCGCGTTATTCGTTATGAAACTGCAGGTTTTTTCGGCGAGCGCAAGATATCTTTCCGCGTCGGCTTCGTCGAAATTATCGAGTATGCCTTTGCGGATATCGTCCGCAAGGCGTGAATATATCCACGCCATGCGTCCCTGCGACCAGATATATTTGTCCGTACTGATAAGTCTGCTGCCGTCGTTTGTGAAACAGGTGTATACGCCGCCGTGTTCGGTATCGATGGCCCTGTTCCAGAACGCGAGCAGATTATTCTTCAGATGTTCCTTATACTGAGCCGAAAGTTCGTTTTTGTTTATTCGGCAATCCATTATGACATCTCCTGCAAAAACTTGTGTGAATAAAGCGTCAGCCTTTTACGGCGCCGGCTGTAAGACCGCGGATAAGCAGCTTCTGCGTGCAAAACACGACGATTATCATAGGTATTACGGCCACCATGCTGAACGCGGCCATTCCGCCCCAGTCCATGCCCTTATCGGTTACGAAGCTTGCTATGGCTATCGGGATAGTCTTGGCACGCATGGACGACAGGCTCGATGCCAGAAGGAACTCGTTCCAGGAACTCAGCGCCGTAAGTATAGCCGTGGCGGCCATTCCGCTTATGGTTATCGGCATTACTATTTTAAAGAATGTCGCGTAAACCGACGCGCCGTCTATACGGCTTGCTTCCTCGATCTCTTTCGGGACCTCCTGATAGAACGTCGTCATCAGCAGAACCGTAAGGGGCAGATATATGCTCGTATGCGTTATGATCAGCGCAAACAGCGTATCGAGCAGATGCAGATGCCTCATCAGGATGAAGTACGGAAGTACGATAACGATTTTCGGGTAGAAACGTACAAGTACGATTATACCGGTTATCAGCACTACCATTTTACCGAATCTTAGCCTGCTGAGACCGTAGGCCGCCATGGAACCAAGTATTACCGTCACGAACGTACTGACGATCGTAACAATGAGCGAATTCTTAAGGTAACTCAGGTTAGCAGCATTCGAAAATATCGCCTGATAATTTTTCCAGTTGAACTTGCTCGGAAGTATGCGCGGATTATTGTATAATTCCGTGTCGGGTTTTACGCTCTCAAAGAACAGTATGCAGAGCGGTACAACAACACACGCCACCACAAGGCAAATCAAAATTATCCGGACGACAGAATATACGCTGACTTTCTTTCCCATATATTCTTCCTCCTCAGTTGTAGCTGTCTGCGACTTTGTCTTTGAGCTTGAGAATAAATCCGCAGATAATAAACACGAAGATCATGACTACCCACGAGCATGCGGCCGAATATCCGATGTGGAAGTAGGTAAGGCCTTCGTTATAAATGTACAGCGAAATGACCTGCGTCGCAGTCCCGGGTCCTCCGGACGTGAGCGTATATACCTGATCGAAAATGAAGAACGCGTCAACGATCCTGAAGATAAGTATCAGCAGCGTAGCCTGCATCGTCATCGGAATATAAATATGCTTGATTATTCCCCAGCGCGTCGCGCCGTCGATCTGTGCGGCTTCCACAAGAGTGTTCGGTATGGACGTCATGTAAGCCGTATAGATAAGGAAGGAGAACGACACATACTGCCAGATGGAAGCGATGACTATTGCATTCACAGCCCAGGTCGGGTCACCCAGCCAGTTCGGGCCCGGTATTCCGACCGCCTGAAGCATAAGGTTGATGATACCGCTTTTTGTATCGAACAGTATTCTCCACATATTGCCCGAAACGACCGGAGCAATCGCCATGGGGATAAGTACTACTGTTCTTGCGACCTTTATGGCTCTTGAGGAGCCGATGAAAAGGTACGCTATAAAAAATCCGAGTATCAACTCGATAATAATCGTCTTAAACATAAACAGTATGCTGACTCTGCAGGAATACCAGAAGTTCATGTTGGTTATGGCTTGTTTATAATTCCCGAAAGTAAAGCCGAGCGGAACGTCGGATTCCGACAAAGTCCATTGCCTGAAGCTGAGAACCAAAGAGTAAACGAAGGGATAAGCCTGTGTGAAAAGGATGACCAGCAATGCAGGCAGCACCAGCACCCAAAGGTACATCCTGTCTTTTTTGGTAGTATACATATTTCACCATCCAAAAGGCTGCGGCCGGAGCGGAGTTTGTTCCGCTCCGGCCGCTGTTGTTACTTCTCTATGAACCCGTCACGGGTGGCTTTATCTATTACCTGCTGATTGGGAGTGAGCGAAGCGAATTTGTTGTTGATCTGGTCTACCGCCTGCTGAGGAGTCACCTTGCCGACGAGCGCGTCGCCGACGATGGTGGTAAGTATGGTCTGGCCCTCGCTGTCAAGCGGGAAATCCGCAGCCTTGGAGATATTGTTGGTCTCTCCTGTGAGCGCGTCGGAACCATATTTCTTTACGACTTCGGCGTCTTTGTAGGTGGACTTGTAGGGGGAACCGGTGCCGTATTTAAGGAAATTCTCAGTGCAGCTCTTCTCACTGACGGAGCTTGTGATCCATTTCCACGAGGTATCGACATCTGCGCATTTCTTCGGGATAAACAGGTTCCAGCAGCTGAGCTGCGGCTTGCCGCCGTCAGTCGGGTAAGAACCTATCGCCCATTTGTCCATAACGCTGCATTTGCTCGAGTCGACGAGCGAAGGCATGATGAACGTTGGCCAGCATTCGGTGACCGCGGCTTTGCCCTGAAGAAACAGAGCGTTGGACTGGTCGATGCTGAGGCTCGTTATGTTGCTCGGGCCGCAGGAATACGCGACCTTTATCTCGTTTATCGCACTGACAGCCTTAGCGGAATCAATGTGATATTTATGATCCTTGGTTATGTAAGTGCCGGTATAACGGGTAAGGAACAGGTTCTTTATCTGCTCCGGAGCGCCGCCCGCGAAAGTGTACGCGGCTATGTCGGAGGGCAGTTTAGCTTTGAGTTCCTTAAGCATGTCGTCATAATCCGACCACTTGGAAGGAAGCTTTATGCCGTATTTCTCGAAGAGGTCTTTGCGGTATACGATTCCGTACGAATCAACTCCGTAAGGGATACCTACCGTTTTACCGTTGTATTTGTTGGCTTTTTCAAGGAGTCCGTTTATGTAGTCGCGTCCGAAATTGTTCTTTTTGATGTAGCTGTCGAGCGGAGTCATATTCTTGAAGATGTCGACAAGATACGCTCCTCCGGACATGACCGAATACTGGTTATTTCCGGAAATAATGTCGTTTGTGTTGTTCTTGATAAGTGTCGAATACGGGAAAGCTGCCACATTGACCGTTACGCCCTCTTTGGTTTTGAAGGCTGAAGCCGATTCAAGGGCTGCCTTTTCGTTATTGCCGGACATATAAGTCACGGTAATGCTTTACGGTTTTTTGCTCGAACTCGTCGAGCTGCTTGAGGACGTCGCAGGGGCCGAACATGCTACAGTTGAAACCGCAAGCAGCGAAACAAGAGACAGCAATCCGGCCTGTTTGAGTTTTTTCATCTTTTTCTCCCCTTAGTAATTATTATTTTAAGCTCCGTCAAAAACTATGTTGTCATCGAAGCTTAAGCTGCGAAGTTAAGCGTTATCTATTTTACGAAAGGTCTCCGCCAAGAAGGCCGGAGGCGTTTTTCCAATATATCTTCTCAAGTACTTCGGCGTCGAGCCCGAGGCTGTTCAGAAGCTCCTGATGCTTATTGTCGAAATGGTCGCGGGCGTAAAGGATACGGTCCTGGAATTCGTCGATGAATTTAACGGCGTAGTCGCGGTCGCGTTCGAAAGCATTGCGCCCCGAACCTGCAGAAATATCGCAATAAAGATTCGGATACTGACGAAGAAGTTTTGCAACCCTGCCCTCTCGAACGATTTTTCCGGTGGGATAGACAACGTTTTCTGTCTGCTCGTCGTCAGCAATATTCGACCAGAATCCCGGGGCGTGACCGAGGAAATTTGTATACGGGCATTTTTTCAGCACGTTTTCGAGAGTATCCATATCCCCGCCGTACCACCAGTGTCTGCGCGGGTACTTAGCTCCGGTAGCGATCGGGTAATCGAAATGCAGCGTGACCGGCAGTTTATGTTCGCCGCAATAGCGGAAAAGGTCTATAGCGTCGGGAGAATCGTACATCATGCGCAACTTGATTTCTCCGCAGAGCCTGACGTGATGCAGCGCTATCGCCGCCTCGAGCCTGTCGATGGCGGAAGGACTGCGCGGATCCGGCGCGAAGCCGAGGATGAATCTGTCGGGGCTCGCCTTTTTGTACGCGAGGCACTGAGCGAATGACGCGGGATATGTATGTTTATCGCCGAGATTCGCGTTCCACAGGTTTCGCTGATCCGGGTCGTACTCGTCCTCCGGGCACTCCCATGTGAACAGCCACGTTTTGTCGATATGGCAGGCGTCCATGTCGGCTATCACCTGGTCGTGGTCCTTGAACCACCAGTCAGGGTGGTTATGTGCGTCGATTATCATTCTTCAGGTCTCCCCTCATATTTTAGCTGCATGTTATGTGTATTATTACGGCATCTTTGCCGCAGTCATTTAGTAAACGTTTTCTACACCCATAAAAAAATAGGCCCTTAGGCTTGTGTGCTTTTCTTCAATAAGTAGTATATTCGCATAAAGAGTGGTTGTCAAGACGTTTTTTTTTTGTTTTTTTCGATATATTTTTGTTCAAATCGCATCGCATTACCAACATGTGGTATATATTCGCACTGTAATACAGAATAATGAAAATATTGCGCCCATAAATATTTACCGACATACTTACCGCCGACGGCCGCTTCGGAAACTCAAAAATCGTCTTGCCGATCGCTACGCCGAAATTTTGCATTGAATTGATAAGGTTTCGCAGCAATGCTCTTGGGCAGCAGATCTTCGACATAGTCGACGTATCGTTATTAAATTGCATCTGTTCCTCATCTTTTGCGTACAATTATCACGACTTCGCGCTCAGTATTTACAGGGCGGCAAATACTGTCCTCAAAAGCGCCCCCTTTCGGCTGCCGTCTTATATGGAGTAAACAGTAAAATACACATAGGCGCGAAAATGCGGGAAACACATTTCCGTGCTCCCGCATTTTTTTGCGATGATTATACTCATAAGTGCGATTCGAATTTTGCTTATCCTGCCGCAGCCTTGGCATCTGTGCAGTTTTACAGATATGGCACCGGCTGCTACTTTGAAGGCTCCGTAAGTTTCTTTACCGATTCCCGCTCTACGATCGCCGGCTTCATAAGTATCTGAGTCGAGTTTTTATTTCTGTCTTTTATGCGTTCGATCAGCACGCGCGCTGCCATAGTACCCATCTCGAAGGACGGCTGGCTAATGGTCGTCAGCGCCGGGCTGAACATGGCGGAAAAATTTATATTATCGAAACCTATGACCGAAACGTCCTCCGGCACCCGGCAGCCGCCGCGGACAAGCTCCTGGATTATTCCGAACGCCGTTATATCGTTGATCGTAACTATCGCGGTGGCGGGACAATGCGCCTTTAGGAACATTTTCGCGAGTCTGCGTCCGTTTTCGAATTCATCTATGCCGACTTTTTTGAAATCCTTTACTTTGGAGATAAACAGGTTTTTCTTCTGGAAAGCGTCGCCCGATTTGCTCAGAGCGTCGCAAAACCCGCTGTATACGGCGCGCCTGCTGAAACGTTCGAAGGGAGCGCTGAGGAACGCTATGCAGGTGTGGCCGCTGTTAACGAGATACTGCGCCGAAAGCATCCCGGCCTGATAAAAGTCGAAAGTCACGCTGTCTCCTGAAAAATCCGGGATCGGCTGGTCGAAAATAACGATGTTGGTATCGGCGCCGATAATTTTTCTGATGAAATCACTGTCGTCGTTTATCGTCGAAATGAGCATACCTTCGACACATTTTCCCTGCAGGAGCCTTATAAGCTCTTTTTCCTTGTCGGGCTTATTGCTCGAGGTGCAGATGATGGGGTTATAGCCCGCGCTGCGGCATTCCTTCTCGACGCCAGCGATGACTTCCGAATAGAATGGGTTTACCATCGACGGAAGTATAACGCCTATGTCTCTGCTCTTGCCGCTTTTGAGCGACCGGCCGAAAAAATTGGGCATATACTGCAGCTCTTTGGCCGCCGCCGCCACGCGCTCACGCAGCTCGTCGTTGACGTGATAATCGGTATCGTTTATCACCCTCGAGACCGTCGCTATCGACACCCCGGCCTTTTTCGCAACATCCGTTATGGTAACTCGTTTTTTACTCATAATATCATCCCGGCAGCCGTTTTGACGGCACGAATTATACAATATAATGTATATATATTATACAGTATACCGGATAATTTAAATTTGTCAATTATTTTCAAGAGCGCGGTTCCCGCCATGCCGGCGCCTGACGTTTTACAAAATCCGAAGGCCTGTTTTAAGCGCAAAAAGCTGTGCCTGCGGCTACGCGTGCGGCGAAATGCAAAAGCGCCCCGGCTTTATCCAGCCGGGGCGCCCGCAATAATTTTCTTTTTAAATTGCGTTTGGGATGAACATCACCGGATTCGCGCGTTTAATTCCTGTTCGCCGTCTGCGCCTTGCTCTGGCTGTAATATGCGTTCGGGCCGTGTTTGCGCAGAAAATGCTTGTCGAGCAGCTCGCGCTGCATGCGGTCTTCGCTGCCGCTGCAAAGCAGTTCGCCCTGCGTCGCCATCATCGATATTTCTTCCAGCACGACGGCGTTGTATTCGGCTTCTTCCGGCGTTTTGCCCCAGCTGAACGGCCCGTGCGAGCGCACAAGCACCGCGGGGACCTGACACGGATCGATGCCGCCTTTTTCGAAGCGTTCGATAATCACTTTGCCGGTCTCTTTCTCATATTCCCCGTCTATCTCCTCCGGAGTCATAAGGCGCGTCACGGGAACGTCACCGTAAAAGTAATCTCCGTGCGTCGTGCCGTAGGCAGGGACGCCGAGTCCCGCCTGCGCCCTTGCGGTAGCCCAGCGGGAATGAGTATGCACTATTCCGCCGATGCCCGGGAACGCTTTATAAAGCTCTATATGCGTCGGTGTATCCGACGACGGATTGAGGCTGCCCTCGACCTTGTTGCCTTCGAGGTCGACCACTACCATATCCTCCGGCTTCATCGCATCGTATTCTACTCCCGACGGCTTTATAACCACAAGGCCGCTCTCCCTGTCGACAGCCGATACGTTGCCCCAGGTAAACACGACCAACCCGTGCTTCGGCAGCAAAAGATTCGCTTCGCAGACTCTTTTCTTCAGTTCTTCAAGCATACTAACCTCCGGCCTTGTCACGGGCCTCAAATATTGTCAAGCTTTCGTCTCTCTGCCGAGCGCTTTAAGGCGTTTCATGACGTTGTTTTCGCCTCTGCCGAAATATGCGCAGAGGGTGGTATATTCCTTGAACAGTTTCGCGTATACAGCGGCGCTTTCGGTATTCGGAACGTATATCTCCGGCTTTACCTTGCCCATTATCCGCGCGCCCTCAAACACGCTCTCGTAGCCTCCGGCTGCGCCGCCCGCGGCGACCGCTCCGAATATTGCGGCTCCGCGCGCCGGACCCTGAGCGCTGTCGGCTATATGCACCGGCATGTTCAGAACGTCCGCGTATATCTGCATAGTCATCGGGTCTTTCTGCGCGATGCCGCCGGACGCATAGAATTCGTCTACCGCGACGCCGCTTTCCCGGAAAGCTTCGACGATCGTTTTCGCTCCGAAAGCCGTCGCTTCGATAAGCGCGCGGTAGATCTCTTCCGGCTTAGTACGCAGCGTAAGGCCGAGTATAAGTCCCGTAAGGTCGGCGTCGTTTAAGACCGAGCGGTTGCCGTTCCACCAGTCGAGCGCGAGCAGCCCGCTCTCACCGGGACGAAGCTTATCGGCCAGCGAGCGCAGATACGCGTGGATATTCATTCCCTGTGCCTTTGCCTTTTCACGGCATTCAGCGGTTAGACAGTTGTCTATGAACCATGCGAAGCTGTCGCCGACGCACGGCTGACCGGCCTCATAACCGAACAGTCCCGGCATGATCCCGTCCTCGACGTCGCCGCAGATGCCGGGGACGAATTTTTCTTCCTCGCTCATTATCATAAGGCACGTCGAGGTACCCATTATCGCGAGCATTTTGCCCGGCGAGCAGATTCCTACCGACGGCACGCAGACATGAGCGTCGACGTTGCCGACGCTGACGGCGGTACCCGGCAAAAGTCCGGTCAGCCCGGCGGCTTTCGCCGTCACCTCGCC
>Ga0070399_1003888_pt1 | contig 12810 bp, 9 predicted proteins | sample BioMet4_FD_61217 | JGI IMG/M metagenome (GOLD analysis project Ga0070399, IMG submission 61217) | Microbial communities from bioreactor (seeded with sewage sludge) at LBNL, California, USA - Biofuel metagenome 4 (version 1) | ecosystem: Engineered > Bioreactor > Anaerobic > Unclassified ... | reverse complement strand
TGAAGAAGTTGCTTAATCTTACTCATGTCAATGATTGTTCCTGCCATATCTCTTTGCCTTTTTGAATTGAGGCAAAGTTAGAAGATTTGACATTAGAGTGGCCGACATTGCTCCGGAAAAAGAGAGCGCCGGCGGTGATTTCAAGTGATTTTTGCTCATTTTTACCTATTTTTTTAGGCAGACAAGCATTATTCTTACCTTTTTAGGCTGGAACTACTGGCCGACAATGGCCCGGAATACGTAGCTACTGCAACCAATGCTAATGATTTGATTGTGTTTGTCATAGCTTGATGAGATTAAAGGTCTTCCTCGCCACCGTTGAGGAAATTTTCGGTGTAATTGTTGGCATCGAAGGGGCTTGAAGCCAGAAGACTCTGTTCGGTGCATAAATTAAGATTCTCCGTCTCCGGAGAGCAATAAGTTGTTTTGTACATTATGAATATTATTAGTGTTAAAAATTCGTCTTACATAGGCGAATACAAAGGTACGGCTCTTTTATTTAAGATGTCGCAAATATTCGCATTTTAGAGTGAATATTGGTCGAATAATTATTCAAAAGGTCGAATCTTAGGCTTTTTAGATGAAATTGCGGAATTTATATCAAATCTAAATTCAGATTGATTTTCCTATCCATTTCCTGCTCCTGATGTATGTTCCATAGAGAAGAACTGTAGCAAGGGCATACACGGTGTCGGCTGACCAGCAAATAGCTATGTCGGCTCTGAACACTGCCATTATTATTATACAATATCCCATATATATTGCTAATGCAATGACCTCTAGGATGAAAGCCTTTTTTGTATTTCCAGTGCCTGCAACTGCTTGAAACAGAATTGACGCCGCAGGGCTTAGCAGATAGGATATGCACATCACGAGCATAGCCGGTACGGTGCTGTCTATTAGGTCCGGGATGTTGGTGAAAAGTCGGATGAATACAGTAGGGAAGATGCAGAACATTGCTACGCAGGACAGCACAATCATATAGCAGAATTTCATTATCCTTTTCAGCAAGGGGATTACGCTTTCGGGGTGTCCTTCGCCTATGATATTGCTAGTCATCGTACTGCCCGTGGTTGCAAATGCCATCACTATCATCCAGACGACTCCGGAAATGTTCCTGATAATATTCGATATTGCCAATTGTTTTTCGCCGAGATGTTCTGCCAATGTGAAGAATATCAGCCAAGTGAAAATGGATAGGAAGTTTTGGACCATTGTCCATCCCGAAATGGACATCATACCTCTAAGTTCTTTCCAATCGAAATCTGCTCTTATGTTCATCCCGTACTTATGCCTGTCTTTCTGGCATAAAGTATAGATAGTCAAGAAGATGACCGATACTATTTCGGACAATGTCGAGCCTATTGCGGCGCCTTCTATTCCGAGTGCAGGTATTCCAAAATGTCCGAAAATAAGCACCCAGTTGAACCCGAAGTTCGATATAACCATTATCAAGGAACTGAATGTCAACACTTTGGTCTGTGTGGTGCCTATATAGAAGGCCTGGAACATTGCTGTCCCGAAGGCAAAGAAAAGGCTCAGCACCCTCCATTTGACGTAGGACAATGCTGCTGTCAGCACTGCGGGGGAGGATACCATAAGCCCGAGAATCTTAGGGGAGAGCCATTCCGACAATAGGACCATTATTAAGGCCAATGCCATAAGAAAATAAAGTCCGTGCCAGAAAATCCGTCCGATTTGTCCGAAATTGCCTTCGCCGTTGCGTCTGCCAATGATGATTTGTGCTCCGATGCTGAATCCGAAGCCAATCATATAAATGACTAAGTAGTAAATACCTGCAATGGCCGCCGCTCCCAATTCGACTTCTCCCACACGTCCCAGGAACATCGTGTCCGTCATTCCCAGCATCTGCTCCATAACAAGTCCTATCAGGACTGGAAGAGTCACAGTCCAGATATGTTTGTATGAATATTTGCGGGAATTGGTGTTCATTGCCCTGCAAAGGTAGCCAATATAAATGACAATGAAGTATATACCAGAAAATGCAAGAAATATTCCCGTTATCGAAGTATCGGCTCTAAAAAAATTGTAAGTTATCGTAGTTGCGACAACAGAAAGCTGTAAGTTATCGAAGTGAAATCACAAAAAGATATTGATTATCTAGGTCCGATGAAACGATTTCCGTTAAAATGAATCATATGTTCTGGATTGTCAGCTAGCCATACTTCAGTCTCCCAAGCGATTTTATCAATATGCCTTTTGAATTCTGTGGCATTCGGAAAGGCTGTAACGTAGATATTCCCATAAGGGCAATCTTTTGTAAATTCTTCCAATTCAAGTAACCGTGAAGGAGATACCGGGCCGTGTGATGTTACTACCTCTACCAGAAATAACCAACCCTTTTTGTCATCACTGATGATGATGTCTGGCAATTTAGAGTGCTCTGTTAGAGGTAATTTCAATGCATTAAGATGTTTCTCGTCTATGAATAGATTCTTCTTTTCAGTGTCTCCAAGGTAGAGGATGGTTCCGTCCGGCACGAATATACTTGTAAAATGTTTGACTACTGCTGCCTGAACTTCGTTATGTTTCCCAGGGGACAACAGATATTCCGTTCCTTCAATATTCAAGGGAATTCTCTGAATCTCCCTGTCTTCTGAATATCTTGTTAGCAAATGCTCTGATTCAACGGCAAATCTGGATTTATTGCTCTCCCAATCTCTTGATCCGTATGACCTAATAAGCATAAGAGCTTCGTCCGTGATTGAATAATGAGCCTTTGGGCTGTTTACAGGCAATGAGGGATCGTCCGGATTATAGCTGGCGATTCCTGCTTGAACGAACTGATGAAGGACTTGCCTTCGAAATGTTTCCCTTGTATTTGGTGCATAAGGAGAATCGCTTTTATAATTATTATTGACAAAACTCATAATCTCCTTTGTAATTCTCTTACTTCCTTTCGTAGCATCTTTCCATTTGCTATCTTCTTTGATTCCGCATAATGCCAATAATGTCAATGCAGACATATCATTTTGTTGTTCCTTGTGAACGCCCATCCCTTTTAAAATTTCTTTCGCCTCTTCTATCTTACTCATAACTAATTAATATTAAAATAATCTTTTATTACTTCCTCAATAAATTCAATTGAATAATTGTTATGTAATATTATTCTTTGTCCGATTTCTCTGATGGTTTCAATTGGTGGCAAGGGCATCATCCTCAATTCAGTTGCACTCACATTAATGTTGCCATTGAATGTCCTGAAGAAAGTGTCGAATAACTTGCTGTCTAAAAGTGCGGATAGTCCGATGGCCTCATCTCTTTTTAGATGATTCCCCTGTCGATAAATGTAGTTTAATTTATTTTCAATCCCAACGTATTCGTATTTGGACATATTCCCGAAATATGGAGCAGCAATGAGCCTGCTATCATCGTCTTTTGAACTGAACCTTCGAAGTAGAATATAATTTTTGTTTGGCAATAATATAGGCATAGTACCTGGCGATACCTTTATAAACTGCCCTTTGTCTTTCTTCTGTATCGGATGATCGGCTAACATTTTTACAACGTTATGAAGCCAAAATAATGGGACAGTATCATCGCTCTGAGTTTCAGCGATCGACTCGTATGCTCTGAATGAGACAACGGGGCCAGTGGAAATACGCAGTCCGTATTTTTCCATATTGCCATCCCAAGACTTGAAGAGATTTAGTATCCGATCTTCTCTATCATTGACAGGGAGATATATTATTTTTTCGGGAGTGTTCGTATCTATGATTTCATTTTTTGGGTATTCTCGGACTTTGGCTTCTCCCAAATCTGAAATACCATTGCTGTATGAAATCGATATTTCACTTGAATCGTTCTTGGATGATAGTTTCGAAATGATGAGTTCTTGCAATACGTCATCTTTCGCAAAAGTGTCTTTCCTAGTATTGAATAGATGTATGAACGTTAAGGATAATCTATTGAAAATGTCATTTCGAAAGGACTGGAAGTATCTGCCAGAAGCAAAACTTCTTGGGGTAATGAATATCATCTCTCCACCTTCTTTCAGTAGTCTTGATGAAACAGCCATAAAAAGAGAATAAATATTAGTTTGGCCATTGATAATGTTCAAACACGCTTTTGTCCTGCTGTCATCTTTACCAAGTTTAAAGTATGGTGGATTTGAAATTATGTAATCGTATTGAGGCTTGACCTCAGAAGTAAATATGGAATCGGATATAATGTTAATATTGCTCAAAATAAAGTCATCTTGGATGATCTCACTTTTGAATTTAATATTTTGACCGTTCAGCCAGTGTCCGAGATATGAAATTGAAGATTTTGTATAATTAATAACTTTATTGTCAGTCTCGTATACGTCCAATGAAATTGAAATTAGGTTTGAAGATTTTACAAGGTGTTCAATCAATGAGCAAGACAAGATTGCACATCCACAGCCTGGATCGAGTACTTCAATCTCTTTGGATTCTGTAGTACTTGCCAAGCCACCCATGAAATCCGATATTGTGAATGGCGTGAAAAATTGACCTTTGTGCTTCTTATCTTTTTGTACGGACTCGATAGAATATAGATTGCCAAGCCTTTCAGCAAAATGCGAGGGCCTCTCTCCTGATTCCGGTTGTATCTTCGAAGAATCTCCTATCATACTATATTTTTGTGACTAGTACAAAAATAAGCATTATTCCTTTCTTACCCTATTCAAATTTAGATAATTCAGTTAAAAAAAGCGGCCCCGAAATCGAGGCCGCTAAATATAGTATACTAAAATGAATTATTCTGCAGCGTAAGTTGCACTAAGATAATTTACATATAGACGTGCTGAACTAGTCGTGCCTTTGCAAATAAAAGTGACTGAACTTGCAGAAATGCCAGAGACTGTCTTTATAACTGCACCTGGGGTGGCACTGACAGCCAAAGTCTCGGAAGCTGTTTCAGTCCCATTATCGATTTTATAAGATATTAATGTTGCCATTGCAGATCCTATTGAAACAGATGATAGTTTGTACCCTGAAGCGGCAGTAATAGTAATATAACTGCCGTTTTGATATAGTCGTATTATGTTGCTGTATATTGCCGGATTAGTACTTGATCCTCCTTTATAAGAAGCATAAGAAACATTAGAATCTAAGTTTCCGCTTACAGCTGAGAAAGAACTTAATGTAGTCGTTACAGATCCACCAACACCAGCTTGAGTGATTGTATAAGACAGAGTCTTGCCTAAACCGCTGGCGGTAACATTAATAACACCAGTTTTAGCGGTACTCGTAGTATTGGCGCTGTAAGTTACAGTTACTGTACCAGCTGCATTATCGTATGAAACGTTGGTTATGCCCATAGTATTTCCAGTGGCTGCTGCGGCAGTCCAAGTGGTGTTGGAGTTAACATTGAATGTAAATGTCCCGGCAGCAGGTGCAACTGAAGAAGACGTAGCAGGCAAATCCAAGAATGGAGCAGCAGAAATGCTGGTTGGAACAAGGTTTTGATATGTTGTACTTGTCTTACCAATATAATACCCTGTGACAGTGACTGTCTTTCCATCGTACATCGAATAGTCATTTGCTGTAGAGAGACTTCCCTTTATAGTATTTGTCCCGACTGTGATATTGTAATAACTCCCACTTACTGTAAATGAACCAGTGAACTTAATATATTCGCTAGTAAGATTTGTGAGTCCTGAATAAGTGCCAAATGTAGAAGTGATATCAGTTGCCGAAGTTGGATAACTGAAAGTGTTGCCACTAGAAACAACAATATGACTTGGCGACTTTATTTCATAAAAGCCATTGTAATTTGAGAGTGTACCTGTCACATTAACTATGTCACCTACAGCTGGTTTCGATGTTGAGGTAGTGTAACAATAAAGATTTGTTCCAGAGGATGGCTTATCAGAAATAATGTAGCCAGCTTTTCCAACGGCAACAACATATTCGTTGTAAACATTTATCAATTTTCCGTCTCCAACTCCAATTGCTGTTGACAATGACGTTGTTGACGACATATCTGGAACAGCGATAGCTGGGGCAACAAGGATCTTATTTGCTGTAATCTGCAATGCCTTGGCTGAATGCAATGCATATATTACATTGTTCGATGCATCAAGAAGGTTAATAGAGAATCCTGTAATAGTTGTATCCTGCACTGGAATGTAGAAAGTCATATTCGAAGCATAACTGCTGCTGAAATCTATTGTTACATTCTTGCTTCCTCCAGTTTTTAAAACTGTGAGTGACTTCTCGGCGGCGCTTGCATCCATAATTGCTGCTTTTCCACTAATCAATGCATCGTCCGAAATGAATTTGAATCCTTTTGCGGAAGTAGGTATTCCAGTCACATTGAATTTAATTACGCCACCGGCTGGAGTGAAGGAAATGTTTGAACCACTTACTGTGCCAACCATAAACATATTTGTCTTTCCTGCTACATAGTCGTAAGAGTATGGTAGAAAGGCAGATATTTTTGTACCTGAAATTGTTGCACTGTTTATGGCAGGGGAAATTGCGTAAGATCCCTATAGCATCTCCCTCGGCAATAGTGCCTGTAAATGAAGCGGAAGTACCAACTGATGTAGTTGAGAAGTTAACATTATTTGAAGCAGTAGTGAATACGCTGATAGCGTCCCCATTCTGCCAACCATAAGTACCAGAAGTTTCGGATACTTTAGTATCTGGTACAGACGCAGTTAGAGTAACTTCTTTACCATTGACGGGCTCTTGTCCGTTGTTCTCTTTTGAGCAGCCTGCAAGCAAAAGCGTTGCAATGGCCGATATTGCTAAGATTGTCTTTTTTATTGTCTTGTGAATTAAATGATTAATACCAGCCAGTTTCGCTGCTGTGGTCTTCGACTGAACCAGACTCTGAAAATGAACCAGATGGGGATGCGAGGAAATTGTTTTCCGTGCGCAAGTCAATTGTCTCCATTTCTGGCGACAAATACAAATGTTTTATGTCCATAAAATATTAGAAATTAATTGGTTTCTTTTTTGTGTTAAGCAAGTTAGTATGCAAAGATAGGATTAATAGTGATAATATCATATACCATAGTACTATTCCAATGTCTTTCCCAAACATAGCCTTGCTGCAGAAGGGTCGGGGAGACATTTGAGTCTGAAGCATTTAACATTCATTGCGACTGCTTCCACAGTATGCGAAAGGGAATCCATTATGTCCTTGTCCCAACGAATTGAGGATATCGATGAAATGACACTTGCGTAAGCATCCAAACTTTCTATCCTGACTATTTCATTCTCTTGGGCCTGTTCCAATCTGACTATGGCTCTGACAGGTAAATTCACATTGCGGTAACAAGGTGTTTTACCGCTCCACGGACTCCCAAATACGTGAATCGTGCCATCAGACATCAGTTTAAGTACGGGATTGTCATCATTGACTAGTTCGCAGCCTGGGATGTTTTTTAACCAAAGTTTGCTATGAGTGCTTTTGCCTGTGCCGCTTGCACCTAGAAACATATTTGCCTTGTCCCCATACCTGACCACTGAAGAATGCATCAAGAGACAGCCCTTCAAAGAAGAATTGTAAGTGAAAAGCAGCATCAGACACGAAGTTATCTGTATTGATGAGGGTTGAGGCCCTATTCCTTTGCACCTATAGTAATTGGCTTTTTTGTGATCATCTGAGAGTTCCAGATATCCAAGCGCCCTGCCATTTTCAGCCCTAAAGCAGAAATAATAATGTCCGTCCATAATGTAGACGCTGATCATAGGGAACACAGGTGCTTCTGAGAATGTAAGTTTCATTCTCCCATCTTGGACTGCTGCATCCAGCCAATATGATTTTCTGGCCTTGATGGTGATTGAAAAATCTGTATCAACGTCCTGTTCGCAGGAAAAAGGTTCATATTGGAAACTGTCGAACAATAAATGCTTTTCAATAGGCCTGGTAGACACAGCATTAGCCTCATCGTCTGCCGTAATTGGCAGAGTATCGACGGCTTCTCCTGCCTTGCCCTTGGCAATAATGGCCGCCTTCTCTTCGGAAATGGGAGCAAAGTCCCACGGTTCTTCCAGATTGATTTCGAAGGTGTTGCCTGCAACCTGATATTTTCTTGACTTGACTTGTGCTGGTCTTAACAGATTCAAGGCTTCTTCCACCGACAAGGCTTCTTCCACTTTGAAGCCCCCGTTCAATATCCTCCTAAGAGAGTCCAAATGCGCACCTGTTTTCAATGCCTCGCCCAGATCTCTGGCAAATGCTCTAATGTATGTCCCTTTGCTGCAGTCTATTAGAATGTCGGCGTGAGGTAAGCCAAGAGCGGAATTGTCTGTCACATTGATGCGGCTGTTGCGAAGGTTCGAAGGTTGTTCGGCGGTGGAATTGGCGGGGATGCCGTTTTCATTGTATGATAGAAGTTCAGCCTTGCTGATAGTGATGGTGGATTTCTTGAGCAAATCGGTTGCGGTTTCATCAAAACCGTTTTCTCCTTTGCGATACATCTTTCTGGCAAGTTCATAAGCCCTCACCCCATCAGAAGATTTGGCTGAAAATAGGGGTGCAATCTGCTCTTGAGTGCCAATGAATTGAGGAAGTACTGCTTCGATGGCATCCTTAGAAACCATGTCGTGAGGGAAAGTCCTATCAATCGGCTTCTCCAAATCATATGATGGAGTGGTGGCTCCGAAAGTCACTCCTGCAATATACTGTTTGTCGTGATCCTGAAGTTCTTGCGCCATCTTGGTCGCTTTCCCGATGCATACCAGCAGTACGCCAGTAGCCAGCGGATCCAATGTACCAGCGTGACCAACTTTAAGATTTCTCTGATGGAAGTGTTTGACAGCGGCGAACTTGACTTTCCTTATCACATCGGCTGAAGTCCAGCGATATGGCTTGTCTATGGGAATGATTATTCCTTCAGGATAGTCATCGATATCCTCTGAAAGTCTTGAATGTATGTTAATGTATTTTTTGTTTGCTATTGTCTGAGCCATCAGAGTGTTGACGTTGTGCTATTTGCAAGCGATTTTTTCGATTCGGCGTTCGTGGCGGCCGCCTTCGAATTGCGTGTTGAGCCAAGTATTGGTGATTCTGGTCACCATAGTATAAGATACGAACCTGGCAGGCATCACAAGGATATTGGCATTGTTATGGGCTTTGACCAATTTTCCTATTTCGATGTTCCAAGCCAGTCCCGCCCTTATGCCTTGGTGCTTGTTCAGGGTGATGGCCATCCCGTTGCCAGTGCCGCACATTGCGATCCCGCAATCAACTTTGCCTTCTTCCACGGCTTTTGCCAATGGATGGGCGAAATCTGGATAGTCAACACTTGATTCTGAGTCTGTGCCGAAATTGACAATCTCATATCCTTTTTTGGCAAGATACAATGAAAGTTTGATTTTGTAGTCGTAACCGGCGTGGTCGTTTGCAATTCCTATTTTCATTTCGATAATCTTTTTTTTGCGAATTCTATTCTTTTGACAACTTCTGTTTTGCCAATGGTAACCACAATGTCGGCAATGCCCAGACCGCTTGACGCTCCCGTAAGAGCCATTCTCAGGCAGTTCATCACTTTACCCATAGGCCATTCATTGGACTTGATATAATCTTCCAAAGCCACTTCGAATTTCTCTTTGGTGAGTTCATCGTTGTAGCCTTTGATGAAATCTGCTACTTTGAAAACCAATTCATAACTTTCCGGTTTCCAGAACTTGTCCACATCCTTTGCAAGGAATGGGGCGGTCAATGTGTCGTCGTAAACCTTAGCGCGAGGATCTACAGGGCGATTTTCGTGAGACTGTGATGCGGTTCCAGCCTTTACTCCGAATTGCTCGAATTCTTCCGGTGCAATGAAAAGGTAAGGGGCTATCTCCCAGAAATCCTTGACAAAAGAAGCTCTTTCCTTGGTCATAGCCACAATTCGATCAATATAATCGTGCGTGAAGATATGATTCTTGAAATCAGCACCTTGTGGGGTGATTTCCGATCCTGCGGTGATAGCGCATTTCGGACAAGCAACAACTTGCATCCCGTGTTCTTCCAAGATAGGTGAGAGAAGTTCGGTGAGTTCTTCGTCATTTTTCAGACGCAAGTATTCTTTATTGTACCACTTAGCTTTCTCTGGATTGAAGCGAGCCCCTGATTTGATGACTCTGTCCAATGAAAATACATTGATAAGTTCATCAATTGTATAAATTTCCCTGTCGTCTCCAGGATTCCATCCAAGGAAGGCAAGCATATTTACGAATGCTTCAGGGAAATAGCCGTCTTCACGATATCCGTGAGAGACTTCGCCTTCTGGGTTGGTCCACTTAAGAGGAAATACAGGGAAGCCCAGACGGTCTCCATCCCTCTTGCTAAGTTTACCTTTGCCGTCAGGCTTGAGTAACAATGAAAGGTGTGCAAATCGAGGCATACTCTCTTCCCATCCGAGCGCTTTGTAAAGCAGATAATGTAATGGAAGAGATGGCAGCCATTCCTCGCCCCTGATGACTTCAGTAATTTCCATAAGATGGTCGTCCACGATATTGGCAAGATGGTAAGTCGGCAGTTCGTCCGCCCTTTTCCACAGTACCTTGTCATCCAATGTATCTGTATTTACTTCAATATGGCCTCTTATGAGGTCGTCCATCTTGATGATGGTATTTTCAGGCATTTTGAAGCGAACTGTCCAATCAATACGTTTTTCTAACAATTTCTTGCATTCTTCCTCACTGACGGTCAAAGAATTGCAAAGAGATTTGCGAGTGATTCGGTTGTAGATGAAGGTCTCACCTTTGGCTTCGACTTCCGATCTTCTGGCCTCCAATTCTTCAGGCGTGTCGAAAGCGTAATAGGCATAGCCGTTTTCAATCAGTTGTTCGGCATATTTGCGGTAAATGCTCCTGCGCTGAGATTGGCGGTATGGGGCGTAAGGGTGTTTTGCGGATGGAGTTTCAACAATTTTTCCATTCTCATCCACTCCTTCATCGGGTTTGATTCCGCACCAGTTAAGTGCTTCTATAATATATTCTTCCGCTCCGGGAACAAACCTGTGCGAATCGGTATCTTCAATCCTAATGATGAAATCTCCGCCATTCTGTTTGGCGAAAAGGTAATTGTAAAGCGCAGTCCTGACTCCTCCCATATGCAATGGTCCGGTAGGGGATGGCGCAAATCTGACTCTCGTTCTTCTTTCCATTTCCAGATAAAAACTTTAAGCCGCTAATATACGAAATTCTCGCCATTTACCCTAAAGTCGGATAGGACGAAGTGTCTATGCTTCGTTTTCAGGGAACTCCACTTTCCTTTTTGCCCTGCGTATTGCAGGAATATTTTCAAGCGGGGCAATATTCTCTCCAGGCTGTACCAGCAGCACTGGCTTATTATCCTCGCTGAAGGCAAAAGTCCTGCAATTCTCGGTAGTGTTGAATCCTACTGTCCTGATTACAGTCCCATCACCAGGCAATTCGATTTCTTTCCCCCTATTGACACGATCGTAAGTAAAATCCTCTTCCAAAGGAATGATCTTACCTACACTGACATCGGTAATATCGCTCAACTTGTTCACTTCGAATCCTGTTGCTATGGCAGTGATTTGGATTCTATCGCCTATTTGAGGATCCTCATCCCAAATCAAACCTCTCTTGAATTTGTTTGCATTGCCGCCAGTATAATTATTGATATACTCATTGATCTTATTGAGTTCATTCATCAACAAGCCATTCTTATTCTTCCCGGCGGTGATATTGACCAATAGATTTTTGGCTGTCTTCAAATCGAAATCATTCAGCAGCGGAGATTCGAACGCACCCTTTACGGCATCCTCAAGACGGTTCGCCCCAGTTCCCGTACCGCATCCGAGGAGTGCCATTCCGCTATTCCTCATCATAGTCTTCACATCCTCGAAATCTACATTGATGTATCCAGGCCTGCTGATGATTTCTGTGATTCCTTTTACTGCGGTGGCAAGCACTTCATCAGCCTTCGGGAAAGCATCTTGGATCAATTGATCCCCGAAATATTCATATAGTTTCTCATTATTGATTATCAACAAACTGTCCACATTCTTTTCCAGTTCGCGTATGCCATCCACAGCCTTGGACAAAGATTCATTGCCCTCGTTCTTGAAAGGCAAGGTGACTACTGCCACAGTTAAGATTCCTTGATCCTTGGACATTTTCGCAATCACAGGGGCCGCACCTGTACCAGTGCCTCCACCCATACCTGCAGTAATGAACAGCATCTGGGTGTTGCTGTCCAATGCAATCGTCTTGATCTCATCCTGAGACTCAAGGGCCGCATTCCTGCCTTTCACTGGGTCGGTCCCTGCGCCAAGTCCTTTTCCCATTTGGATCTTGGTAGGCACATCGCTCTTCTGAAGTGCCTGCGAATCAGTATTGCACACAATGAAACTGCAACCCTGAATCTTCTGATTGTACATATAAGTGACAGCATTGCATCCGCCGCCACCTACGCCAATGACCTTAATCAAAGCATCGTTAGCGACCCAATCGCTCGGCATCGGCGTTGGAATTGGAGTGAAACCATTATTCATATTGATCATATTCTTATTCTTGTTTGGATTCATCATCGTGGGCCATATCGTACAGATTGCCCATACCCTTGTCAAATGCCATCTTTATTTTGGTCCAATAGACATTCTCTTTCCTGATTTTCTTTGGTTTTGCCTGCTCTGGTCCGTATTCTTCAGGATCTATGAGAACGCCTTCATTCTCTTTGGCCTTTTCAACTTTGACAGGCTTTGGTGCCGGGGCTGGTGCCGGAGCCGGGGTAGGAGCTACCTTGGCAGTAGCGGCTTGGGATGGATTGGCTTGTTTTGTTGGAGGTACAGGGGCATTGGCCGTATGTGCAGGTTCAAAGTGAGTACTCTCCATAGGCTCGTAATGGGTC
>Ga0070399_1003887_pt1 | contig 12812 bp, 6 predicted proteins | sample BioMet4_FD_61217 | JGI IMG/M metagenome (GOLD analysis project Ga0070399, IMG submission 61217) | Microbial communities from bioreactor (seeded with sewage sludge) at LBNL, California, USA - Biofuel metagenome 4 (version 1) | ecosystem: Engineered > Bioreactor > Anaerobic > Unclassified ... | reverse complement strand
CCAATGGAGATCGTACTGAATCGTCCTCACCTCACAGCCGAGGTAGCAGGCGAAATAAAGCATATCCACGGTGCCGCCATCGTTGGTCTCGACCCAATACAAAAGGATGCAGCGGCGCTGAAAAGGCATGACCTTTCGGACCAAGGCGTCGTTGTCATCGTCCATTTCGCGGACGACCACATATCCATACATGCCCAGCCTTAAAGCCGTGCGAGCGTGGTTTCGACGTAAAGCTGTAGGAATGCGCTTGTTGTCATCCATTTTTCTTGGCGGCGAGCTTCTCTTTCCATCTACCGGTAGCATAGATATCCATCAATGCATACTCTCGCAAATATTTAAACGGATAAGGGAGAACCGTAAAACTGTCCAACTTAACAAACCAAACTGAGAAGGTCTCTAAAACGTTAACAATAATATTCTTACCTTGAATTGGGTCGGCTTGATAGATTAGAGTCGCATTAGAAAGGCCGTATTGGAGAGCAGCATGGGGAACCCCAACGGAATAGAGTCCTTTGTTCCATTTTTCATAATAATTAATATCAAAAACACCATTCATATATTCCCGTTCGTTTTCCCTGATTTTTTGCATTCCAAAAGATTCTTCTTTGGGCATGACGAACATGCCAGTTTTGGAAATTAGGTTGACGTTACCAGAACAATCGGCGACAACTGTTTTCGTCTTTTCTTTCGATGTCGCAAGGGCTTTCGCCAATGGTTGGAATTGCTCAGGCAAAGACGAAACGAACCCAGCGGTCGCGTATTTCATCTCGAAACCCCCATTCGGATGGATCGTCATGTAATACTGAACCCCATCGTCCTCCAAACCGAAAATCCAATCAGAAGGGAATTTATAGTCCTTCCAATCATCAATCGTGATCTCTTTGGCGTGAACGATGTCGTCTTTTACAACGAGCTCTTTCAAAATCGTTTTGAGAAGGGCCTGCAGTTCGCTGTATTTCTTCGGCTTTTTTTCTTTAGTAATATCTTCTCTAAAGAAATCGCCGGCCTCTTCAAGTGTGATGGATTGGATAACGGCATCCATTCTGGGAAGGGTTTTATAAGGATCGTTTAAAACGCCGCCGTGCTCTTCGCTTTTGTAATAATCTTCATCGTGAGCGAGGACGATATTCGCCGCGGAGTAGTCGATTTTCCCCGAGACCACGACTTCTGGTCCAACCTCGCCGTTTGCATCGACTTCAAAATGTTGTTTTAATAACGCCACAAATCGATCAAAAACGCTGTCGGCCTCACCCGCAGGAAGAAGATTAACACAATTGATTTTTTGCGCCTTTAGCCCGTAAAAATGAGAATGGACTTTATCCATGAAGCGTCTATCGTGTGACGTTTCAATCCCTTTGGAAATTATCATTTCTTTAAACGACAATGGGCGTTTGAGATAACTTCCAAATTTTGTGTTGATCAGTTTTAGGACCTGGTAAAGATAATAAGCTTTGCAATCTTCCTTTTTATCATCATCAAGTTTATAGAAAGGCATCCTTGTCTTTTTGCCTGGAACAAATTTTCGGATATAAAGAACATCCTTATTAGCGAAATTCCAGCTCCGTTTGAGCGTCCTTTTGTTGCCTTCACGAACATAAGCCGGTTCGTCATTCAAATACCAATCGGCAGCTTTGCCGAAGACCGAAACCCGCGTAAAGGTCGTTGCGATGGCATTGAGATGGCCCATCCAATCAGTGCCAATCTCGAGGGCTTTAAGATTATCCTCGCTTTTGGTAACCTCATAAACCATGTAGATTTTGCCGGAGAGATTGTTAAACACATAATCACCGCTGAAGTTGGAAATCGCGTTAATCAGTAGCCGAAGCATGATATAAGCCTTGATGTCCTCGGCAACGACCCTTTCAACTGTCAGAGCATCGCCTGTTTTGTCCCTGTGGATAACCATGGAAATCTGGCTTTCATCGACCTTTTGGTCTTTGCGGAACATAAAGAATGCTGTCCGTCCGTAGTCGAAGGAGAACGAGACCGCCTTCAACTCGTTCTGGGGATCGTCCAGACAGCGGGCGCCCCGCTGGATGTACTTCTCGCTCGTGGTGAGCTTGAAGAAATCGAAGTCCCGACCGAGGCTCTCGTAATCCGGCTGGAAGTCCAGCTCGTTGGTGAGGACCGGGGTCCCGGCCACTGTTTGCTCGTTTGCCATTTATTTTTCCTCCAGGAATTCGCGGATGGCCAACAGGCCTGCCGGCGCGACCGGGCACTCTTCTTTCGCGATGTCGAACAGAGTCGGGATGACGAGGATCTTCCCGCCGCCCTCGACGTGTGGCTTCTCGCTTCCGTCGGCGAAAGCGTTGATGACGATTGCTTTAGAGCCGCCGACCTTGGCGAGTTTGCCCAGGAATTTCTGCTCAAGAAAGGGCGCATCGATCGTCCCGTTGGCCCCGGATGCGGTCGAAAGCGACCAGTTCTTCGCGTCGACGTAGACGTCCGGCCTTTCCTGAAGGGCGAAGTCGAATTTCTCGAACTTGGCGTTCTCTTTGATGCCTTGGACGGCGATCCCGTAGCTGTTCAGGACGTATTCGACGACGAATTCGCCGAGCGCGCCTTTGTAGATGTTGGTGAAGGCGACCGGGTTGAGGATGGCATCGTCCGGCCAGAAGGCGGTCGGATAGCCTCTGTCGGCCATCGCCTTGGCGAATTCCTTATTGGAGGCAAGGAGGGTCAGCCTGGCGTTCTCCGCGCTCACCTCCGCCATGGTCCCCTTGGCGGGGGATTCATAGCGGACGTCCGTGATGTCCTCGTCCTCGAACGCGAAATAGTATTTGGTGAATTTCTCGCCTTGGGGCGCGCGGAAATACATGTAGGCGTAGGGCGAGGACGAAAGCTCCTCATTGCTCAGCGTCGGATGCTTGAGGAGATACTCCCGCATCTCCTGCCATTCCGCGATCTGCCCGTCGCTCCACTCCTCCTTCGTCTCGGAGAGGATGGACCACAGGACGTTCTTGAGGGATCCGCACCCGTTGAGGCAGGCGTTGATCCGCTCCTCGTTGCTGTCTGATTTGTAGTCGACGCGGCGTTTCTTGCAGGCTCTGATGATGGCTTGGAACTCCTCGACGAAAGCCGATTCGTCCAAGAGCCTGAAATCGAAGGTCTTGCTGATGGCCTCGTCCAGATAGATATTGACCTCATGGCTCTTTTTCTTGGTTCTTGAGATACGGCCGGTCGCCTGGGCGAGGATGCGAATCCCGTAGAGATTTGTCGAGGAACAGCCGTAAAGATGGCCATCCTTCATCTCGAGTTTGGCGAAGGGGTTGATGCGTTTTTGGAAGGCGCATTTGATGTATGCGCGTTTCTCGGCAGGTGAGATGCCGCCAGACACGGAAGCGGCCTCGACCAGATAGCAATAGCGGAGGATTGCCTCCGTCGCCTTGGTTTGATCCATTTCGTGAAGATGTTTGAGGTCCACGACGAGGTTGGTCGGAGATTCCAGATAAAGCGAATCGAGGTCCTTTTGGGTCCCATCCTTCTCGGAATACTGGAGGTTCTGGCCCGTCCCCGTCGTCGGATAGGAGCTGACCACGATTGCCTTCCCGAATTCTTCCACCATCGGCCCGATTTGCGTCTTCCTCTCATCGAAGACCAAACCATCGAGGCAAAGGACCCCGAACCCGACTTTCTTGCGGATCGCGTTGAGACCGTCGTTGAGGAATTCGATGAAACGGTCCTTGCTGTAAAGGCCGCCGCCCTGCTCCTTCATGTTGCGGTTGCAGAGAACGAGCAAAGCCTTGGACTTCCTGTTCAGAAGGAAGCGCAACGCCGCCTTGTAGACGTTGGCGAACCGAACCTTATCGAAATCCTCATCGGATCCCGAATTGTCGATCTTGCTCGTGATGAACTCGACCGCGTCGGGGTCGCCGATCACTTCGGAGAGCCCGTATTTGTCCTCGGCTTTTTCACCGCAGGATTCGAAAGAAACGCGGATGTCCGGATGGTAGTCCTTCATCTGCTTGGCGATCTGGGCAGCCATTCGTGCCTTGTCCTCGGGGGTCGGCTGGTAAAAAGCAGGCCCAAGCTTGCTTTGAAGGTAATTCAGGTCAAAGTTCCCGGTGGAGGAGCGCAGGGTCGCCGTGGCGGAAAGCCCCACCACATAGGCCTGACTGGCCAAGGCGCAGAGGTAACTCTCCGGAGTCGATGAAAGCGAGACCGATTTGATCTTGGTCTCGAGATAGCTCGCTTCCTGATCCGCCATCGAGTTGAAGGAGAAGCCCCGCTCGTAGAACTCGGGGCTCATCGACCCCTCGGCCTTCCGCTTCTTGCGGGTGAAGTCGCTGAGGACCATCGGCATGAAATACTCGATCTCCTGCTCAGAAAGGTCGAAGCGTTCCAGGCAGGAATGGATGGCGTCGGCGACCGAAAGGTCCCGATGCTGGACATCGTGGGCATGGGCCGTGAGGTCCCTGGCGGCGATGGCGATACCTCTGGCGAAGAACTCGATGTCGCCTTGGGCGGTCATCAAAGCGCCGTTCAGCGTGGCTTTCTTCCCGTCTTTGACATCGGCTTTGTAGATGCGGTTCAGCGTCGGGCTGCTCTCGTCCAGGGCGAGGAACTTCCCGTCGCTCTTCTTCTGCTCGAGGATGGTGATGTGGTCCGTGTCCTTGAAGATGAAGCTCTTCGGGGCGTCTTGCTCGCCTCGGTATTTGAAGGTCACGTTCAGCCGCTTCACCCGCGCCTCATCATGGAATTTCTTTTTGATTTCCTCGTAAACGTAGGCGGCGTTGTGGCCGTTGCTTTCCGGCTCGCCTGCGAAGAAATCCTCGGTCATCGGGGAGTCGAACGAGTCGCCGATCTTCTTGATGAGTCCGAACACGTTCCCGACGGCGTTCTTCGCGGCCTCCTCGATCTGGTGGTTGAGGATCGCGTCCTTGCAGGCATCGAATTCGTCGAGGAAGACCAAGGCGCCTTTGGTGATGTCGCTGTCGATGAAGGAATAGCTGGGCTCCACGATGGTCGAGTTGTTCATGTAGAACTTGTCGGTCGTCATGAAGAAAACGCTCTTCTCGCAGCTTTCGATAGCAGGATAAAGCTCGATCAGATGGCGGAGTTTCTCATCGGCCCTGATGCTGGCGAGCCGTTCCCTCGCCGTTCTTCCTAGGTTCTTGCAAACGTAGCCGGTGAGCCATCTGCGGAAGGCGGATTCGGCCTTCGCGGTCGTGTCCTGAAGCTCGGGCGGGACGCTGCGCTTGTCCCTGTTTTCGACCATACACAAGCCGGAGACGGAATTCCAAAGGTCGATGAAAACCTTCTCGCGCGTGATTTCCTCGGGGAGGAGGTCTTTGACCTTTCCCAGGTTCGCTTTCACCGAATCGAGGTTGCTTGGAAGAAGGATGGCGATTCTCTTGAACCGGTCCTTGTCCTTGAATCTTTTGAGGGTGTCCCGATAGGCCTCCCCCACATTCTTCTTCAAAGGGGTGGCATAGAAGATGTTCCGCTCCCCCGCGTGATTGCAGATGTACTCTTCTGCTTGAGTCGTTTTACCGCGACCGGTCGGCCAGTCGATGAGGCACAGCCCGGACTTCCGGCTTCCACCAAGAAATCCAAAAATGGTTTGGTCCACTTGATCCTTTCCGCCATCCTCTTAATAAGTAACGATGGCTTTTATGTCCGTTTCCATTATCGCGTTATCAATAAGAAAATCAAATAAATTTGCAAAAATACGCCAAAAAAGCCCTCTCGAAGACAACTCGAAAATTTCAAATCGACCTTAGGTTATAGGCTTTTAATAATATCGAGTAGTTTATTTACTTGAACAGAACCATCCGCATCCATTTCGTCATTCAGGAATGCCATATAATAACTAAAGCCTTTCCCGGCCATTGAAGCCCATTTTCTGCCCAACACGAGCTTTTCCGCAGAGTCATCGTTTTTCCTGTCTTCGCCTTTAACTTCAACCAAGATTACGTTCCCCGAATTTGTTCCTAAAATAAAATCCGGATAGTGGTTAATCCAGCCATTAATAAAGAATTCTTTGTCACCTTTGGCTGCGATACGATGCCACCAGCGCACGTTATCAAGCGCAATCAAATCATCAATAATGGCGTTTTCGGTGTTATTAAGATCGTTTTTCTCGCTCGAATACAAAGTCTTTGATTTCCCAGATCCACCATCTAACGGCGAAATTGATAGCGGAAAACTGTAATCCTTTTTAACAAAAATAGTTTGTTTCTCGATTCCATCGTAGAACGTTTTCTTGCGGTGTTCTTCGATTAGATTAACTACATAAGCGTGGATTCTATCGGCTATTGCATAAGTGTTGGCTTGTAGGGATTGAAGTTCGTCCGGTGTCATCGGGGAAACGATTCTATCAACGTACTCAACCAACTCCTTGTGTGAAACTTGGCTAAAATCTTTGAGCGCATATAGCAAAACTCTTCTGCACATACTGATACGAATCGCTTGTGGTTTCGAGTCAAGTTGCTTCTTAAAATCATCTATCTGAGCATTTGAAAGTTTTTGGTACTTAATCCCGGAATCATCAGACGTCTTATCAATGTCATACAGATAAATGTTTTCACTCGAATTAGTCACATTGGGAGGAATCGGTTTATCCCTTAAAGTAAATGATTCATCAAGCATTTCTCGAGAAAAAGGAACATCCTGAATCCCAAAAAGTGGGGTTTCAATATGCATATAAAAACGTGGCAGCGCAATTTTCTCTATATCTTTAAATGATTCATTGATCGAATAGATGTTCATGTTCTCGGCTTCTTCACCGAAGGGCTGATCACCCAACAAGCCATCATTAGCATCGGATTCTTTTTGATATTGGTCCCCTTCTTGAGCGGCTTTAGAAAGCAATTCACTCGTCGGGGTTTCGCCTTGTCCTTTGGCTTCTCGAGACGTAAGGGCGTCACTAATGTTATTGGGGTTAATGGCATCTGTAGGATCAGATGAGTTGCCTTCCACTTGAGGCAAGGGTATTTGGGTTGGAGCCGGCGTAACTTCATGAATGGAAGGAGCGCGATAGTCCCGATTGGAAAAACCTGCTGAATTTAATCCTTTAATAATTTGATTCAGCGTGGCTGAAAAATCGTCGGATGAAGTTAAGACGTAGCCCATATTCAAGTATTGGCTAGGGTTCTCCGCGGTGTGAGGAAGGCGCAAAATTCTCCCCAAAATTTGTTCAACATCTACTTTGGAGCTCCGATTTGCGATGGTGGCTAAAATATATGCAAATGGGCAGTCCCAGCCTTCTTTTAAGGCATTCACAGTAATAATGTATCTAATTGGGCAATGGTTTGAAGATAGTTCGATGCCTCTAATCTCGTTTTTCGTCGCTGTTTTGATTGCAATTTGTTCTTCCGGGATATGTGCGGCAACAAGCTTTGCTTTAATTTTGTCGAAAGTTGTCGAGTCGTCATCCGTTTTTGGCTCAGCTTGAAAAAGAACGATTGGCCGAATATATCTGCCCGTCTTTTTCATGTCTTCTTTGGCAACGGCCTCTAGATGATTTCTCAAATCCACCGCATCAATAATCACTTGGTTTTGATCCGGCCGGTTATACGCGATGACCGGAAGTTTGACCATCTGTTCGGCTTTTAATTCCCTGGCGCTGACATAACAAATTACGTTGCTGGTTTCCTTGGGGGTGGCCGTTAAATCCAAAACAAATCTAGGATTCAAACGCTTGAGCATATCGATGCTCAAATCCGATGTAGCGTTGTGACTTTCATCGACAACGACAACCGGCTGAATCTTAGAAATAATTCCAACCAAAGAAGCGTCATCCGGGTTTTCTTCGCCGAATGATTGAGCAAAACTGACCAAATTCCCGTTTTGCTGGTAAACCTTCCTGCCTTCTTTGTCTTTCGCCCTAAAAGAATCATAACTAACAATTAAAAGACTAAGTTGGTCTTCAACCGAAACGGAATTAAATCCACGCCCCGCAAGCGCATCTTGTTTTGAATAAACCTCTACCCGTCCGTTGAAATCATTCTCCAAACGCAGCCGATAGGGATGGGTCGGGTCCTTAAAACTTTTTAAGGTTTGCTCCAAAATGGAATCAGAAGGAACAAGCCACACAACAAGCTTATTATTACTGACTTTTAACCCTTGAAATAACTTTCTTAAAGCCGCGGCCGCGATAAACGTTTTGCCACCACCAGTAGGAACCTTAAAACAAACGTGTGGGCAACCACCCAAAACACTGCTATAAGATGGCAAACCTTGGAAACCAATCCGAACGTTTTTGTTCTTCCAGAAATTCGCGTAAGCAGAACTGGGTTCCCCCACTTTGGAAAGCTCATCCAAATATTGGTCTAAATAACTAAGACATCTGCTTTGGTAAGTCTTTAGTTCCATAACTCAATCCTCCCTTATTTATCCCTTATGGCAGTAGGCAACTTCTTGAATTGAATTTTAAAATTCTTGAGCTCGTCCTCTGATAACGTACAACGATAGGCGTAGATAACAAATCCTTTTGAGGCTTGGTTAAGAGATAAGCAAAACGCATAGTCTAAACAGCTCTCCTCGTCTGACAAAAGATAATAGTCGATCCCGGCCTCATTTCCTAAATATCCCTTGCCGTGATCAACAGTTTCATCGATGTTCTTTTTGGTTTCTAAGTAATAAACGAATTCTTGAAGTTCTTTGATAGAGATCTCGGAATTGATGAACCCGTCCTCGTCAAAAAGAGAAGGGCCAATCTCATAATAAGAGAAGCCTCCTCCTAAGCCAGGAACAGCACAGTTTTCTGTATCGGCATAACCGTTAATGGCTCTTTTAATGCGTTCTGCGGTTACGCTTTCGGCGTATTCACCCATCTCTATGCAAACGAAATGCCGGTTCCCGCCATCGTCTTTGTTGAGTTGCAACACTGCATGCCCGGTAGTTCCGGAACCAGCAAACGCATCCAAAATCAAAGCGTCGGGTTTAGCGCATCTCTTCAAAATGTCGTAAACCAAAGCCAGTGGTTTGGGATACGGGAAGGCTTCCTTATTCCCCAAAATATCCCTGAGCAAGTTGGATCCCGCTTCAGTGTAATAGTCGGTATCAACCCAGGTGGTATCAATCGAAACTCCGCCAGTAACGTAATTTTTGACATGGATCGTTGGAACATCTAAGAGTTTAGAGTCCATCTCGGCTTCCAACTCCCCATTTTTGATTTTTTCGATAATTCCTTCAGACAAATAGGAAACTGAATAGGTGTTTTTCGTTTTCCCTGGCTTTTGGGGTTGAACTTCAATATAGCCAGCTTTCCAGTTAGCCAATAATTTACTAGAAATAAGACGCCAAACCTTTTGCTCGCCCTTTTTAGTTATAGGCCAAACAACAACACAGCCTTCCGGGGCTTCAGAATAGTCGTAAACAAAATCGCCAATCTCTCCAACCAAGCTTCCTTCATCTTGCCTTTCTTGAAGGCTTTTCCCAACGCCTGCAATTTTCCCGCTCCCATCGATATAAATAGGATAGGCTTGATTCGGCCGCTGAACTTGATTGAACGTTGCCAACGTTAATGCGTGATATGGCGTGGCATATGCGTTCATTGCGGATTCGTCCGGAATGGGTTCGAAACCTATGGGGGTAATAAAAATCAAATATTCATTGGTTAGATTAAAACCGTTGTTCGGTTTGCCACCCGAAGTCTGAACTGTAATTAAGGCGATATTGCGAGTTGGGAAAATCTCCTTAACGATCGCCATCAAATTATCGACTTCTTGGTAGCCAATGCTGATAGCCATCACGCCGCCATCCTTAAGCATTTTTTCAAGAAGCTTAAGTCGTGGGTACATCATGCAAAGCCACTTATCGTGTCGACTTAAATCGTCCCCTTCTTTTCCAACAACTTTCCCAATCCATTCTTTGATGTATGGATCATTAACATTGTCGTTATAAATCCAATTTTCGTTGCCGGTGTTATAGGGAGGATCTATGTAAATTACATCGATAGACTTTTCGTATTTTGGGAGCAGGGCTTTTAGAGTAATAAGGTTGTCGCCATGGATAACCATATTTTCGGAAGCGGCATTCCCAAAAGAATATTGTTTTGAAAGAACGTGAAACGGAACTTCACGGTGGTAATTAACAATTTTATTTTTCCCAATCCACTCTAAGGCTGGCATTTAATTCTGGTCCTCTTGCTTTGGCGATAGCGCTATCTGAATCGGCTTGGCGAAAGTTCTTTATAGCTCTATTCGATAACCGTTTCTCTCTGAAAACGATATACAAATACTGTGAAATATTATACCAAATCCTTGCTTTATAGCCACGAGGAATAGACCCATTATTTTCCATATGTCTATTTCATAGTGTGTCTGCAGGCAAAAAAGTCAAAAAACGCCTTTTTTGCGATTTCCGACCTCCTGTCGAGAATGCCCATTTTATCGGCACTTTTCATATGTTCCCGGACTCTATATCCTTTTTCGGGTCTTCCGAAAATGGCCGAAAATAGGTCAAAATGGGGTTTCTCATTTTCTTAACAGTATTATAATTATTTAGTGTTTATCGGCATTTCTTAACGACAATTCGCATACGGTTTCAACGTGTGGAGTCTGAGGGAAAAGATCGACAGGCTGTAAGCGCGAAACTTTATAAGTGTCAGAAAGAAAGGCACGGTCGCGCGCCAAGGTTGAAGGATTGCACGAAACGTAAATAACCCGAGAGGGGCGAAGTGTCTTTACCGCTTTAAGGAAGCGCTCATCGGATCCTTTCCTCGGCGGATCCATAAAGAGAACATCTACTTTTTGTTTGGCGGTGAAGAGCTGATAGATGTAACTTGAGGCGTCGGCAGCATAAACTTCGAAATTCGTGATGCCATTTCGCTCGGCATTCTTTTTCGCGTCTTCCACTGCCTCTGGCACAATTTCGACGGAGATAACCTTCGCTACGCTCTTGGCGGCGATGAGACCGATGGTTCCAATGCCTGAGTAAGCATCAAAAACCACATCGGTTGGCGTAAGTTCTGCAAAATCCATGGCGGTTTTGTAGAGTTTTTCCGTCATAAGCGGATTGGTCTGATAGAACGACTTTGCCGAAATCTGGAAATGGAGTCCACAGAGATCATCTTGGATATAGCCTCGACCATAGAGGGTTTGGATTTCCTCGCCTAAAATCTTGCTGCCCGAACTCTTGTTCACATTGAGAACAAGCGTCGTAATCTCCGGGCATTTGCCCAAAAGATCTTTGATGAAGGGTTCGCGGTTTGGAAAATCGCTCGTGTTCATCACGAGAATCACCATGATCTCTTTGTAGTAGTAAGACGTCTTGATGACGGCGTGGCGAAGAACGCCGGTTCCGCTCAACTCGTCATAGGGCAGAACTTGGTAGATCTTCATCAAAATTTTCAGAGCATCCAAAATCGCCTCGCACCGTTCATCTTCGATGAAACATTTTTGAATGGGTACAATCACGTGGGTGTTTTCTTTATAGAATCCACAGTACATATTGCCTTTGTCGCCTAGACAAAATGGCATTTGGACTTTGTTGCGGTAAAAATAAGGTTTATCCATCCCGAGCGTCGGCAGGGGCTGCACCTCATTATGGGCAATCTTGCGGAATTGTTCCTGAACGAGCTTTTGTTTGAACTTCAACTGAGCCGGATAGCCATATTGCTGAAAGGAGCAGCCACCGCAGGCGTGGCAGACTTTGCATAACGGATCGATCCGATCGGGCGAGGGTTTTGTCAACTTCGTCAATTCGCCATAAAGTTGGCCGGCCCGCCGATAGGCGATTTTGATCTCGCCTTCGTCGCCCGGGAACATCCCTTCGACGAAAATGACGTTGCCGCCTTCTTTGCAAACGCCAAGTCCCTCATAGGTCAAATCGACACATTTCGCCGCAATGGACCCCTGAGGTAAATCCTGTTTCATTAAGCCGCCGCCTTCTCTTTCGGAGCAGCCATCAAATCCTTGATATACTGGACTTCGCTCGCGACATCAAGACGAGGAAACAGCGGTTCTTGCTTGGCCACTTTGGCGCCGGAGAGCGAGCCAAACCTAATCGCCGTCTCGTAGTTTCGTTGTTCAACTGGAACGCCGAGCTGGTCATAGAGTTTCTCGCTCTTGGTAACCAAAATCGGGCTTAACAAGCAACCCGCTAGGAAAATCGCATTTGCCAAGTGAGACATGCAGCTATCAAGCTCTTTCTTCTTCGACGGATCTTTCGCCAAATTCCAAGGCTCGCTATCGGCGACGTATTTATTAGCAGCGCTGACGAAATCCATTACCGCGCCATAGGCTTCGGTGATCTTGAGATCGTCGTTGAGATACTCGTAAGCGTTAACGGTCTTGCTGGCCAACTCATGCAAGGCTTTATCCTTCTCGTTGAGATCACCCTCGAAAGCGGGAACGACGCCATCGCAATATTTGCTGATCATCGGAATAACCCGGTTCAAAAGGTTGCCTAAGTTGTTGGCTAAGTCCCCGTTGAGCCGATCGACGAACTGCTCCGGCGTGAACTGGCCATCGGAGCCAAAGACGATTTCGCGGCAAAGATAATAACGGACCGCATCAACGCCAAAACGATCGACGAGAGGCGGAACGGGAATGACATTGCCTTTCGACTTCGACATCTTGCCATCCTTCATCATCATCAAACCATGCACAAAGACTCGCGAAGGCTCTCTTAAGCCCATCGCCTCAAGGAACATCGGCCAATAAATCGTATGAAAACGAGTGATGTCGGCGCCGATGACGTGGACAATTTCACATTCCGGATCTTGCCAATACTTCTTAAACTTGCTGTCATCCTTCTGAAGATAGCCAAGGGCGGTGATGTAGTTGGTCAAGGCGTCGAGCCAAACATAAACCACATGGCCCGGGGCTTCCTTAACGGGGATGCCCCAATCAAAGGTGGTGCGG
>Ga0070399_1003882_pt1 | contig 12830 bp, 8 predicted proteins | sample BioMet4_FD_61217 | JGI IMG/M metagenome (GOLD analysis project Ga0070399, IMG submission 61217) | Microbial communities from bioreactor (seeded with sewage sludge) at LBNL, California, USA - Biofuel metagenome 4 (version 1) | ecosystem: Engineered > Bioreactor > Anaerobic > Unclassified ... | reverse complement strand
CCAAGCAGACTCCCAATGAGATACTGAATAAACAGAATGCAACTGATCTGCTGTATACGCTGCTCGATAAACAGGAACTCAATGACAAAACCCTGTACTGTCTTACACTTCCCCATGATATCCAGGCTATCCTTCTGCCATCTTCCGTTCCGGTGGAAAATCTTGTGCTGCTCTGTCTGACTAAGATCCGCAACATGCTGAACAAAGATGAATTTCATGATTATTTTGAAAAGAAACTGCGTATATCGAATCCGGGAAAAGAAATTGCAACACGCAACTTCTTCAATGAATTCATACAACGGCCGGAACAGGCGTTAAAGACCCTGAAGGAATCAGGCGATTCTTTCTATTTCTTCAGCCAGCTGTGCTTTTTTATCAGACAGGATTACGAAAACATAAAAGATTTTACCCAGGAAGACCTGAACGTACTGCAATCAGTATATATATCAGAAATAATAACTGCATATTACAAGAGTAAGCTCCAGAAGAATCAGCAGCGGGATTCAGCATTTGAATCTCTGCGGCAGAATCTGATGAAACTGCCCTATTACTATTCAATGGAATCAGTCCTGAATTTTCAGGATGATCACGGAATAGCACTGCGAGGACAGTATTCTGATCAGGAGTTAAAAGAATTCCTTGAAAAGGAAACAACGGAAACAGCCAATAATGAGCTGCCTAAGCTGCTCGTATTCAAGATTCCCTCCGGTACAAGGTATTTTATCTACAAGCAGCGCGTATTTCCGCTGATTGTCCGCCTCTGCACAGAAGCTCATGATTCTGTCGGACAGAAAGTAACAGATAGATGGTACGCAACGCTTCAGAAATACGAAAAGCTCCCAGAAATGTTTGAGCAGCCGCCTTTTGAGCGTATGCTGGAAAAAGAAGTTCAAGCTTCTTCTCCAATACTGTATGCACTGCTTACAGCCAACTTTCTGCAGATGCTTGGATATGAGCAGCACTCTGCAAACGATGCTCATATTACGCTGTTTTCAAACAATCAGCTGCTTCCATACAGTGAGCTGCTTATCTTGAAAAGACAAACACTTTTGAACAATGCAAAAATTCTTCTTCCATTCTGGTATACGATTCCATTTATCGTATGGCTGTGTTCTCTTTTTACAAAAAAGGATAAACGCGCAGCTGCGCAGAAAAACAGGAATGAAGAGAACCGCCTCAAACAGATGCAGAAGGAAGTCGAAGATGAGGACAAGCCTAAAACAACAAAACTTGTTTCCCGGAAAGATTCTCTTATCGCAGCTGCCAAACGGCTCGAAAGTTCTTTCGTAGCAGATGGTTCCTCCCTTGATCAGCAGCTTTCTATGTACGGTAAGCAGTGGAACAAAATGATTGCAGACGATGCGGGAAAAGCTCTGAGGGAAGACGTTGATGCACTTATACGCGACTATCTGCGCAAGGTCCTTCACACAATGAATGGCAGTTCCTTTAATGCAGAACGGGTACAGACGCTTGCTGAAGAACTCTGCAATACACCAAACATGAAAAAAATAGGTGAACATGACGCACTTTTGATGTATGTAAAGCTTTATATGGTAAAACTTGTAAAAAATCTTGCATAAAAACACTCCGTTTTAACACTTCTCAGCAATATTAATAGTATCTGATTTATACATAATCAGATACTATTTTTTTTGTCCGGCCGGACAAACTGTATTATGGAGAAATACAATGAACAATCTCAATTCCGTTATTCTCGAAGGAAATGTAACCCGCAAACCAGAGCTGAAAGAAACTGCACGGGGTTTTACTGTATGCAATATTCCTATAGCGGTAGACCGCTCGTATAAAAACAGCAATGGCGAAAAAGTATCAGAAGTATCTTTCTTTGACATTGAAACATACGGCAAACTGGCCGAGTTCTGTGCAACCTATACAGACAAAGGAAGAGGACTTCGCGTTGTAGGAAGAATGAAACAGAACAGATGGACGGACAGCGAAGGGAAAAAAGCAAGCCGTGTTACCATTGTTGCAGAGCACATTGAACTGAAACCTCAGTTGAAAATACAGACAGACAACGAGGGAGAAAAAGAAACGCTGGATGAACTTACAGAAACAGCTGCTGCTTCCGCAGATCAGATAGAAGTGACTGACGAAATAGAAGCAGAACCTGTATTCTAAAAAAGAACTATTTTTTGGGCCGCCGGACTGCGCTCCGGCGAGCTGTATCATGTCTTTGTGGGCGTACCGCTTTCTCGTTCTTCTCATTCTCGGCGGCAGCTTTATATTCCTCTATCTGTTCAGCTGAATAGAACCCGTCTTTCCAGTTAAAGCGGGATGTCTCCGGAAGAACCTGATTCTTATAGAAGGCATTCGAAACCTGTTTAAAGAGTCCTTTCGAAACTTTCGTTTTAGAAAAGTCTATCAGAAAGCGAGAAAATCCTGCAGAATGCATAAACTCTACTTTATCAATAATCGAAAAAGGATTTTCTGGCATTGCAAAAGAACCGTCAGGGGTCGAGTTCACCTTAAACTGCATACCTTCTTTATCGCTGAAATAGGTAAAATCATATGGTTTAGGAAGCTTAAAACGCATTCTGAACAGGGCAGGATACGCAAATACTGTAATCATAGATCTTGCCCGTACAGGACGGTCAAATGTCGCTTCAAGATTCTGCCGGGAATTTTCCAGAGGAGAAATAAAAGCACCAAGGTTCTGGTTTTCAAGCCAGGATACAGCCCATCTGTTAAAAGTATACAGATACGGACCTGCAATTATCTGAGCCCCCAGTGTATGGAGCATAGAAATATGGGCAATATTGTTTGCTACCCATGTTTTGAATCCGGCAGCATACAACTTTTCTACTGTTTCTTTTACATTCTGTTCGATACCGGCAGGACAAAACGGGTCAAGAGAAAGGATAACCTGCTTTTTAGAGAATGGCAGCACAGTTTTGCCTGCAGTCAAATCGGGAATTGTCTCACTGTTTAATTCAATGATGACACGTATCGGATGTGCAGACTGAACCGCAAAAACATCAGGAATTGATGAAACCTGGATATACAGTCCTTCCGGAAAATACGAAAGTTCATCTTTCTTTACAGGCGTGATATCAAGGACAGGCAGACGTTCCGCTCCCGGCTGACGGCGAAATTTACTTATATCACCAGGAAGAACACGCGGATACCGTTTTGACATTGACTTGGTTTGAAGAAGATATACACTGTCGCCATGGGAAAAACCTGCAGGTATATCAATCCAGCGGTTACCTTTATCATCGATTTTTACAGTCCGTACCTTATGGCTGACCCGTCCTGTATCATCTTTCTTATGCAGACGTATTGAATCTCCCTGATCAGGATCATATGAACCGCCCCGTATCAGAGCCATTTGCACCTTTTCATCATTTTCAGCTGCAGCAGCGGCAGTTTTATCATCAGCATCATGCAGTGCATCTATCACACCGAGATATATTCCTGTTCCTCCTGCCTGATCAGGATTCAGGATTGCCGCACCAGCATTTTCTACACCATCCTGAACATCCTTAAAACCGTACCAGTATGTTGTCTTGCTGCGGGCAAAATCTGTAGCAAGCATGCGTTTGGCTGCAGCAATCGAGCCTTTTTTATCTTCTTTATAGTGATCCATCAGATAGCGGTATGCGGCCACAACACTGCCGACATATTCTGCACTCTTCATGCGTCCTTCGATTTTGAATGAATCTACACCGGCTTCTATAAGATCAGGAATATGATCTATAAGCTGCAGATCACAGGGAGAAAAATAATACCCCTGCTGCATTCCGGCTGGACCATCAGCTGTATAAAACCGTCTGCAGGCCTGTGTGCACATACCTCTGTTGGCAGATTTTCCGCCGAGAAAACTGGAAAAAAGGCAGAGACCTGACTCGCTGACACATAATGCACCATGGACAAATATTTCAAGTTCCGCATTCGAAGAAGCCTTTATCTGTCTGATTTCTTCCAGACCAAGTTCACGGGCTAAAACGACACGTTTAATGCCTTCTTTGCTGAGAAGATTTACGGCTGCAGCAGATTCTACATTCATCTGTGTCGAAGCATGCAGCTCAAGTTTTGGGAAAAATTGCTGGGCCATCCGGATAATTCCGTAATCCTGCACAATCAGTCCGTCCGGTCCCACATCGTTCAGATAAGAAAGGAAACGGTAGAGACGTTCTGTTTCATGTTCTTCAGAAACAGTATTTACTGTAACATATATTTTTTTCCCCTGGCGGTGAAGTGACTGAACTGCAGCTTCAAACTGGTTCCAAGCAAAATTGGTTGAACGAAGTCTGGCATTAAAGCTTTTCAGACCCAGATATACTGCATCAGCACCTTCGCCGATTGCAGCATCGAGGGATTCAATGTTCCCTGCCGGTGCTAATAATTCTGACATATGCTTTACTATATCATAAACCGGCAGAATTTGCTACGCAGAGTAAGAATTATATATTCGGTCTGCCAGGAGTAGCATCTGCAGATTTTATCTGGACCCAGTCTGCAGAAGAAGCGGGGATACTTCCGCCCGGAAGTTTCCCTTTTTCAGCTTTATATGTCAGATCAAACAGGTTTTTCCTTACCAGAAAGACAGCACCGGATTTACCGGGAACTCGCAGAGCATGACTGACATCGCCGCCTTCAAACCACAAACCGCACTCTGATGCAGCAGCAGCAGCTTTTCCCATTTCAGCTTTTGGCCAGTCAGCCAGAGAATCACGTATATATACAACTGCATCCATGAGTGTTCCATCATTGGAATTGATAAGCTGGATAACATCACCGGAACTGCCAAAACATGCTTTGGTATTCTGCACCCACAAATCACGGGAATTGCTCGACGCATAACCAGCCGACTCTGTAAGATTATCGCCAAGTTCATCTACGCAATGAGCCGTTTCATCGGTACGCATATGAATTGTTATATATTCGCCTGCCCGTACATCCACAGCAGGTAACATATATGATCTGTCCTCTCCATCATAAGTACTGCTAAGCTTGAGTCCTGAAAGGTTTCCTGCCTGTAAGACATAAATCTCCACAAACTCATATTTTAATCCTTTTCTCCTGCTTGTTCCTTCCTGTATCTCACTAAAGATGATGCGGGGAACCTTTGCATTATATCCTCTAAATGGAAAACTGAATGAAAGAGTATTTTCTGATGCATCCCGGACACTGCCGGAAAAAGTATAGTCCTTTCCTGTTACAGTATCAGCACTAAGGATACACTGTGCATGCATATTATCTTCCGAATATTTGACCGATACAGGTACTTTGCAGTCAGCTTTTCCGGTATCTGCTACCGCGGCATTCTCCAGTATAATCTGCTTTGAAAAAGTTACCTCAAGTTCATTCTGTGATATCACCGTAAAAGATACAAGTTCCGGTGCTGTATAGTCCCCGGAGACCATCTGGATACCATCAGATGTGGCACGGCATGATGCATGAAAAACCGAAGCCAGCACTACAGTTGTGTACACTACAACCTGCATGCAGAATACCGATATACGCTTTAATGCAGGATAATTCAATTTCATAAAAAACCTCCTGCACTATACATGCCTGTAAATTACTGTTTCGGAGTATTTTTCAAACGGTTTTGATAAAAAACAGATTTTCTGGTAGAATGCAGTTCTATGGATTATATAGTCAGGAACCTTACGCTATATCAGAATATTATATGCGGTGCAGACCAGGATAATGGAAACGGAATTCTTTACACCTGCTCTGCATCCGTCTCAAAACGCAGTATGAATCCTGCTGCAGAAGAATGTCTTGCTTATCAAAAAAAGGACTGTAATCTCACAGAGAATATTCTTCCTGCAGGCACATATCTCTTTGTTCAGGGATATATACAGCCAGGTATACAGGCAATATCCGCAGCAGGGATTCCGGCACAGGAATTATATGACGCAGCGCTGGCATTATGGCTCGAGTTTGTATGGCAGGAAATCACTCCCCCTGATTCAACAGTATATGTTCGCCTGCTTGTCCCCGAAGAAATACAAAATATTTCAGATGAGCAAAAAAAATCCGCCGGAACAGTTTTTCAGCTGTACCGGCGGAAAAAATAATCTGGTATAATTATAGATCAGAGTTTCACGGTCTCTGCCATATATCTGATACAGGTTCCTGTACTGTCTTTCATTGTCTTTTCAACAATAAATACAAGACTTTTTCCTGAATTATCCCGGAGGATACGGTCTATTTTGTAACTTACTACACCATCACGTTTTATCTGAGGTGCCCCCACAGTATATGCTGCAAGTTCACTTCCATCTGCGGCTGTCTTCTTTATTGAAATAAAGAAAGAAGCTGATTTTTTATTTCCTGATCCAAATGCAGTCTGGATAAGATGTATATGATAAAAGACCGGATTATCTATTGTTGATTTTGCAAAATCCTCAAACACAATTTCTTCGTTTCCAGATTTTGCATCATCGCTTATATAAAGCAGATTATCAGACGATGTTTCAGCACAGGCATATTTTTCCAGCTGAAAATAGTGTTTTCCCTTGAGAGTCTCATATTCTTCTTTTCCGCTTCTGCCGGCTGTAGCTGCTGACGGAGCAGTTTTATATACTTCACCAGAGACAAATGCATTTTTAGCTATATCAATGGTAAATATCTCTGCATATGCTTCAAAAGTCTTATCTGTCTTTCCATACTGACCAAATACATATACATTGCCGTTCTTGGAAAAACCATTATCAACAAATACGGCGGCATCTCCTGCAAAAACAGAAAAACCAAGAGACAGCAGAATAAGTCCGATAGCAATACGTTTGTTCATGCATCCTCCAAAAGTATTCATTACTATTGTCGGAATTCTGCCGTAACACTTTACTAAAATGTAAGATACCGGTATGATTTTTTCATGACTCTTACCAAACGGAACCATTTTTTTCTCGGGCTCCATATTCTTTTTGGAATTCTTGTTATCATAATAGCGGTTCTTTTTTTTGCCGCATATACACTAAAAGCAGTATATCCGCCGCCTGTCATCCAGGCAGACGCAAATGCAAGCCTTAAGCTGTTCAGATACAGCTTTAAGGCAGTAGTACTATCCATTGCCGTCTTCATGGTTTTTGCATCACTGGGTACTTTTCTTGTTTACCGTAATTTTGAAAAAACGCAGTCAAATGAGATTTTCTTTTTCAGCGGTTTTTTTATCTGCTGCATGACAGAAAGTATGCGCCTTCTTATCCCTCTTTTTGGTCTGTGGCAGTCATATTCACCGCTGTTTCTTTTCATCGGACGTGCAGTCTTTTTTGGACGAATGCTGTTTCCGCTTTGCTTTCTTTTTTCAGCCACAATGAGTTCTTCGGATCAAAGTAAAAATATAGAGCGAAATTACACAATCATGCTAGCAGTCACTGTTGTCTTTGCAGCGATCATGCCATTGAACACCGTAGTCCCAACCGGTCTTTGTACAATTTATTGGGGATTTCCGGATATTTTTGCATTGATACGGGGAATATTCCTTCTGCTTGCTGTTGTCTCTATGCTGATAAATGCTCATCAGCATGAAAGTCCGGAACTGCGTCAGGCAGCTGCCGGTCTTGTTATCCTCATCATTGGATACACATTTCTGACCCATGCAGATACTTTTTTCAAACTTATCATTGGAACTGTTTGCCTTGCCGCCGGCTGTTATCAGTATCTGGCAAAAATTCACCAGCTGTATCTATGGAAGTAAAAACCGGGCCAAACCGCCCAGTATAACAGGAATAATCAGATTATCAAAATCTTTCAATGGCATAATCTCTATAAACATACCCGTCGCTGCAATTATCAGAGAAACACGCGAATTATGAGTAGTTACCCATGTTGAACAGAAAATAGCTGTAAAACAAGTCAAACTCCCAGCTGCTGTTTTGCCGCCTGTTCCTGGGATATACACCACACCAAACAGTTTACCAGCCAGGCTCGCCAATCCATCACCAAACGCAAGTGCATAAATTCCAATAGCTGCAGCCTTTGTATTCCAGAGCAATGCGGTAAGAACAATACCGGACACAAGTGTCAGCGGGCCAAGAACAAACCTGTTCTCATCGCGTTTTCTGGCAGCAGCTTCCGTTATTTCAGAAACAAACGGAATCTTGATTCCTCTGCAACGCAGCAGTTCCGATATACTATAGAAGACACCTGCATTTATCAGAAGGACAATGGTAATCTTATACCATCGATCTAAAAGAAACGGTATAAAAGCTGTGCACAGATGGATTGATTTACGAAACAGTTCCTTTTTAATATCATTAATATACTTCTTCAACGTTATCCCTGTCTGTTCACAGAATACTTTCACTACTTCAATCCTTTTTCATCCATAAGTTTTACAGGTATATCAGTATATATAGCCGGTTCATAGTCTGGTTGAGGATGGCTCATATATTTTATATTCTGTTCCGCCAGATTGCTGCCGCCAAGACGCACCATTGTTGTCTGATTGCGGGTTAATGCATCCCATGCTCGTAAAGAATCTGTAAGTCTGACCAGCGCTTCCGCGTTCTTCGCACTGTTCCCTGTCTGTCTGGCAAGTCTGTAGAGTGTGACACCCAGGTTGTTTGCACTTTTCATATACAGCTCGACAGTTTCCGTATCATCATCGCGCACCTGTGGAAATAGAATATTCTTCCGTTGTTTAATCATATCAAGATGATTCAGCAGTTCATCATAATAACCCTGAGCAGCATAATTATCATTTTTCATTGAAAGAACATTGCCCATTGCAAACAGAAGATTATTATCACCATGAAGCGTCTCACTCGCTTTGATAAATGAACCAAGGGCTTCATCATACGCATTTCTGCTGTAATCTATAACACCAAGATGATACCGGATAAAAGGATTATCATTACTGTTTTTGAGGGACGACTGATAGTCAGCATATGCCCCGTCAAAATCTCCTGATATATAATAGTTAATATCCGCCATATCTTCATAGAGTTTACCAACACCAGCGTTACCTTCAAGGCCGCTTTCTTCCTGTTTCTTTTTGAATACTTCAATACCAGAAGAATATGATTCTGAAGCTTTTATATACTCTCTGTCACCGCCATACAGCTCACCAAGCTGCCTGTATGTATCTATCTGCTTATATACGTTACGCTTATTCAGAACAGGAGCTTTTCCAAATGCATCTGCTGTACGCTTTAAATATGTAATTGCAGCAGATGTATTTGCCGCTTTTACAAAATAGCATGACATATTATACAGAGCTTCCGGGTTAGCCGGATCTGCTTTTACTGCCCGCTCAAGAATCGTCCGCACATCTTCTATGAGAGTACGAAGATATTCATCTGTTGGTGCCAGTGTTCCATATTCTTTCTCAAGCATATAGCCGCCCAGCTCAGTCAAGTCCTGAGAACCGAGCGCTTTTGATTTCGGCAGGAAATGTTCCTTCAGCTTTAATACTTCCCGCAGATTGTCCGTCCGTATGAAATATCTCATCATACGCCCCAGGTACAAATCCTTCTGCCCGTACAGCTGAATCAGAGAAGCATACTGCTCTCTCGCCTGTTCAAATTTTGCAGGATCTTTCTCTGTGGCCCATTCAAGAAAAATATCACCAAGAAGAAGAAGACCATCCTTATCGTTTATATAATGATCCAGTACGAAACGCCGGTCTACAGTCTCTGCCCGTTCATAATTTACAAGATCCATCAATTCCATATTTGCATATTCAAGGCCGGCCTGTTTGTCAAAATCAAATGTGGCAAGAATTCTTGTATACATATCTTCTGCACGGCTGTACTGTTTGTGGGCACGATATGCTCGGGCATATTTATAAAACCACGGCTTGCTGATTTTATATGACAGAGCCTGATTGAATTTCATGTCGGCTTGCGGATATTCATCTGCCTGAAGCAGCTCATATCCTTGCTTATACAGATCATTTGCTTTCAGCGGCCGGTAAATAAAATACTTGCCCACCATAAACAGCCATATACAGACAAGAACTGCTCCAACACTTATTAGCAGGCCAGGAATAATTCTGTTCCTCAGCTGATACTGAAGAGATGCCTTATATGCTTCATATTCAGCAAAAGATCTGCGCTCATAGTCTCTTGGAACATTGAGCGTAATATCAAGCATTTTTTCAAGATGAGTAGCAAGTTGGCGGGCAGAAACTTTTTTCAGTACTTTATCGATAACTTCAAAAACCGCATCATCAGTAAATTCATTTTTGACAATCAGGTCTTCGATTGCTACACGGACATTAAGAGGATATCCGGCAAGATTCTTCTTAAAAGTTTTATATTCTTCTTCTGTAAGACTGTTTTTCGAAGACTTAGTCTCCACCTTAGGCGCTTTTGAAAAATCAGGTGCTTCAACACTTTCGGTACCTGGTGTTTCTTCATCGGTATTTGAAAAACCAGGTATCTCAAAATCTTCAGGAGAGGACAGTTCAAACCCGCCAGTTTCCGGCCCAATCTTCTTGTCTGTTTCAGGAAAATCAAAATCAGGCAGAGACACATCGGCTGCTTTTGTTTCATCCGACGATTCAGCAGCAGGTGCAGTCTGTGTTTCTTTATCTGCAGACGCAGACGCAGCAAGTTCATCATCGATATCAGGAATCTGGGCTGTCTCATCAAGATCAGGCATTTCCGCTGGAGACTGCGGTTCTGTCTGCACTTCACCAGCAGCATCTGCACTTTCAGATGGCTGTTCTGTTTCTGAAGGTTCTTCGACAGGCTGATCAGGAACTCCGGACGTATCAGGGACTTCAAAAGCATCTCCCGTTGAAGGCATTTCTGGTACAGAACCTGCTGCATCAGGCATCTCAAACTGATCTTCAGCAGGAGGCTCTTCAACAGGCTGGTCGCTCACAGCAGATGTATCAGGAGTTTCAAATGAATCCTGTTCCTGAGGCTCCTGTCCGGTTTTCGTCTCCGGTGTCTCAAGTTCAAATCCCGTATCTTCCGGAACAGAAGCCGGCTGTTCGGAGTCAGGAACTTTTAAAGAGCTGTCCTCTTTTGTCAGCTCCTCAGGCAGTCCCTGGTTCATATCAATAATCTGATCCTGTCCGGAAACATCAAAATCATCATTGTCAGACTTTTCCGGAACTGGTGCTTCTTCGTCTTCCACAGCCTCAGCTTCGGGGATATCTTCCACCGTTTCTTCTTTGGCTGGTACTACAGGAGGCGCTTTTTTCTGCGGTTGCGGTTTAGCAGTTTTGGCAGGTTCACTGGGAGCACCGCTGTTCAGCAATGCGTCAAGGTCCAGATCGGCAATAGATGGTTCTTCAGGTTTTGCCGGTTCTGACTTCATGAAATCGGATAAATCCGGTTCACCATCTCCTACTGCACCATTTAGAATATCATTAAGATCAGGCATGACGCTGCTTGTATCTGCAGCATCACCTGTATCCGCTGTTTTTTCAGACTCTGATTGAGTTTCTGCTTCTGAAGGACTTTCAGAAGTTTCTCCAGCATCAGCCTTTGCTGCCTGTTCCGGCAAGCCAAGAACAAAATCATTGGAATCGTCAATATCAGGGATATCTGAAGACAATTCTGCTACAGCCGGTTTTTCACCGCGGGCGGCACGGACTTTAACTTCATCGCCCAAGCTTAGTACATCACTGCTTAATTGTTTAAGTTGTTTTAATCCCGGCATAGCTTATTAATTTTACTCTACAAATGCACCAGTTACAAGTAGCGCATATTTTAAGTAAACAGAATCCTCCATTATTCTAGTAACGGAACATTTTTCCATTCAGTTTATGATTTATTTTCTCTTATAAGAAACAGGACTAATCACTTAATTTTTCTGTCATAGTACCGATATTTTTAATATGAAATATTTTCTTTTCCTTTTTGCCATATTCATCTGTACTCTACCGGCTGCAGCAAAAACATCATCAAAGAGTGCAGAACCTGAAGATACTTATGAATATGACATTCTTGCTGCAAATATAAATGGAGTAAGCGCTCCGATTATTAAAGGAAACCATATCATATTCACTGCAGAAAAAAGCAACCGACGCTTTGTCGGAATTGTCTTTGATTTTGAAAATTTTAAAGTCATACATCCTTTCAAAATCAGGAAAATCACCGATGATGATGGAAAAGTAACCGGCACCTGGTTTTTCTATATTCTTGATATCCCTGACAATCTGACATCAATTTCCTACAGACTCGTAATAGATGGTCTGTGGACCGTTGATCCTCTTAACAGCCTTGTTGAATATAACACCGCAGCAGGAATAACTCTTTCCAAGATTCCTGTAGACACTCAAAAGCCTCAGATGACATGTCAGCCGGATACCGGCATCGTCCATTTTGTATATAAAGGAGAAAGTGGAGAAAGCATCAGGCTCGGCGGTTCATTTACAAACTGGGATTCATGGATTTATTACATGAACGAAACAGAGCCGGGAATATACGTCATTGATCTGCCGTTACCGGAAGGAACATATTACTATTCCTTTTATCATGGAACAGCATCATTTGTTGACAAAGATAACCCGGCTCGTGCTTACACGCCTGATGGCCGGATCGCCTCTGTCATAACCGTAAAATAAAACAGTTTCTACTGTTTCATTCCAGCAAGCTGCTGCATCAGCTTAGCCTGTAATCCTTTATTTCGGCTTAGTTTTTTCATCGTCAATTTTATCTTTTCAAACTGCTTGATAAGTTTGTTCACTTCTGCAACAGTCGTACCGGAGCCATTCGCAATCCGTTTTCTGCGGCTTGGTCCGATAATCAGGTGATTCGCACGTTCTTTGCGAGTCATAGCCTGAATAATAGCTTCCTGATGTTTCATCATGCCTGTATCGATATCACGTCCAGCCATCTGTCCGGCTAATCCCGGCATCATTTCCATCAGTGACTGCATTGAGCCCATTTTCT
>Ga0070399_1003877_pt1 | contig 12836 bp, 7 predicted proteins | sample BioMet4_FD_61217 | JGI IMG/M metagenome (GOLD analysis project Ga0070399, IMG submission 61217) | Microbial communities from bioreactor (seeded with sewage sludge) at LBNL, California, USA - Biofuel metagenome 4 (version 1) | ecosystem: Engineered > Bioreactor > Anaerobic > Unclassified ... | reverse complement strand
TAAAATAAGCCTGAGATTTTCACACCACAGGTGAAAAATCTCAGGCTTGTTTTATGCTGCGCTGAGGCGCAAAAGAGTGCAAAGAAATGTACGTCTGACCTTCCACCACTTACTTGATGGAGGGACAAGCAAAAACCTGGCCCATCGTTCTGAGAAATTGGACGAAAGGCTGTGGGTTGCTTTGATAAACTAGGCAACGGTACGCCGGAATGATCAGATCGTGTTCAGATTCAAAAGTGGGACGAAGATTGAGGCAAAAGACAAGGAGTTTTGAAAAAATTTCTCAGATATTTATTGACTTTGATATTCTATTAACGTTTACACTCGAATCAGCCGATTTAATCGGACATTTGATTTGGGAGGTAACAATATGAAAACTTTGGTCATTATTCCTTGGCCGAATGCTCCGCTTCCTGGGCTGCCCGAAGGCGTCGAGTCTAAGGCACTGAACGATGGAGTACCACTGCGCGGTTATCTCGATGTCGCCAGGAACGAGCATCTTTTTCTGGATGCCGTCGTTCAGGCGGAAAAAGACGGTTACGACGCCGTGCTTTCCCTGTGTTTTGCCGATACAGGCATTGAGGTTGCGCGAAAACTCGTAGACATCCCTGTTCTTGGCTGTACGAGAGTTGGTATCCATGTCTGCGGAATTCTTGGGCATAAAGCGTGCGTACTTCAGCCGGACTTTGAACTGAACTACTATACGACCAAGCACACCATAGATTCATATAACATGGGTGACTTCGCACAGATCGTGAATCCCGGGGTCGACAGCATGGCCGCATTTGCCTCGGCCAACGCCTATAATTCCACAGGATTAGTGACGCCTCCGCTTCAGAGTCTGGTGGACGCATGCGTGAAATCGATCAAGGAAGACAATACTGATGTAATCACGTTCGGTTCCGGCGCGTTGGTCGGTGCAGAAAACGCTATTCATACCGAGCTGAAGAAAATCGGATACGATATTCCCGTTGTTAATCCGATGGCAGCGGCAATTGGCCTGGCCAATGTGCTGAGTGCGCTTAAACTGACGCAAAGCCGCTTTGGCTATCCTCGCGGTGTTTGACGCGGGCACAGAACGACACACATCTGATTATTAAAATCACTGAAAAACTGAAAGGAAGACTACGATGAAACATAAATTGTATCCCAATCTTTTCTCCAAGGGAATGATAGGCAATATCCAGGTTAAAAACAGAATTGCCAAAATGTCTATGGGCACATATCTCAACGATAACGGCTATGTTACAAGAGACAACCTTCTGTCGGCAGCCGAAGTTGCAGACGGCGGCTTTGGACTCGTCTTCGTGGAATGCGCGCAGCCTGAACATGACTATCATGCAGGACTGTGCATTGCGGATGACACATATGTGCCCGGCCTTACAAAGCTGGCTGAAATAGTCCATGATCACGGCGCAATCGCGGGCATCGAGCTTGCGCACCCCGGCCGCGACGCGCAGGTGGCGGGCGGCTCGAATGTTGTCGCGCCTTCAAGGGTCACCTTTGAGATGTGGTATGACTTCGGCTTTAAGCTTCCTCAGGAGCTGACGGTCGAACAGATAAAAACAATTATTAAGCACTACGGTGAAGCTGCACAGAGAGCCCAGCGCTGCGGGTTCGACATTGTGGAAATCCATGCCTGCTGCGGTACGCTTCCGTGCAATTTCCTTAATCCGCATGATAACCGCAGAAATGATATTTACGGCGGCCCGACAATTCAGAACCGCATGCGTTTCCTGCTGGAAGTCGTCCGCAGCATCAAGCAGCATTGCGGACCGGCTTACCCTGTTTGCGTAAAGCTGAGCGCAGAAGATCTTGAACCCGGCGGCATTAAGATCAACGAGACCATTCAGGTAGCCATGGCGCTGGAAAAAGAGGGCGCCGCCATGTTGGATATAGTTGTCGGCAGTCATGCTGTTGGTCACGCCGATGGCTTCTGGCCTCACGACGAAGTGCCAAATTATGCCGCTCAGATTAAAGCCGCGGTCAATATTCCCATCATGGTCGGCGGTTCTGTAAATTCACCGGAGCTCGCAGAAGATATTCTGGCTTCCGGCAAAGCCGATTTCATAGGCACTGCAAGACAAACTCTGGCTGATCCCCAGTGGCCGAAGAAGGCAAAGGAGTGCCGCAGCGAGGATATACAAAACTGCATACTCTGCATGGTGGGCTGCTTTGACAAGGGCCTTATTCAAGATCATAAGATCCGCTGTGCCGCAAACCCGACCCTGTATATGTATGATGAAGAGCGCTATCCTAAAGCCGCCGCCCCCAAAAAGGTCGCTGTCGTCGGCGGCGGCCCCGCCGGCCTGACCGCCGCTCTGACAGCCGCACAGTGCGGCCATAAAGTAACCATATACGAAAAACGAGAGCTGGGAGGAACGCTTCTGGAAGCATCTCGGGCAGATTTCAAGAAGGACATCCGCCCCATGATCGCTCGTCTTGTTCGCGGCGTCGAAAAATCAGGCATCGAAGTAATTCATGAAGAAGCGACCGCGGAGACAATCAAGGCAGGCGGCTATGAAGCTGCTGTAATCGCGGTAGGCGGAGCAACACGAATTCTGAATGTGCCCGGTGCGGATGGAGATAATGTGGCTTATGTGAAGGACTTCATCTATACAAACATGAAGCCCTCCGGAGAAACCGCAGTTGTCATCGGCGGCGGCATTTCCGGCGCAGAGGCAGCTATCGAGCTTGCCAATCAGGGGAAACATGTTACCATCGTGGAGGTTATGGATCAGTTCCTTGCAGGTATGGATCAAGTCATTCCCGACTACATAGGCAATGTGATGATGCGCGGCGTGAAGGTCATTACCGGACATCATCTTTCCGCAGTAAAGAACGGAACGGTCGAAATTATGGACCGCTTTGGCAACACGAAGGAAATCCCGGGAGAATTTGTTGTAATTTCAGCCGGTTTTGCGCCGCAGCTGCAGTTGGCCAATCAACTCGAGGAGGAAACTGATATAGAGGTCTTTACCGCCGGAGACTGCAAACGGGCACGCCATATTCAAGACGCGACCCATGAAGGCTTTGCCGTAGGCAGACGAATCTGAAACGCGCGGAAATGTTCCAGATAAACTTATATGATTGTAAATAGGAGGAATATTGCATGAAAACTCTGCTTATTATTCCCTGGCCAAACGATCCGATTCCGGGGCTTCCTGAGGGCGTAGATTGCAAGGCACTGAATGATGGCGTACCGCTGCGCGGTTATGTGGATGTTGCGCGCAATGAGCACCTCTTTCTTGACGCGGTAGTGCAGGCTGAGAAGGATGGGTATGGTGCGGTAGTCTCTCTCTGCTTTGCCGACACCGGGATTGAAAACGCCAGAAAGATGGTGAACATACCGGTGCTTGGATGCACGCGGGTCGGAATGCATCTTGCATGCATTCTTGGCCACAAGGTATGCGTCCTTCAGCCGGATTATGAACTTAACGCGAATACCACCAGAAACATCATTGACATCTATAATATGGGCAGCTTTGCAAAACTGGTCAATCCGCATGTTGACAGCCTCACGATCTTCAACGACGTACAGCAAGCTGCCGCATCCGGTAAGGCGGGGGATGCTATTCAGAAATGTGTTGATGCGATTATCAGGTCGTTGGAGGAAGACGGCACTGATGTGGTCGTGTTTGGCTCCGGCGCGCTTGCGGGAGCAGAAGATATTCTGCATGCCGAACTGAGTAAACGCGGATATGAAGTCCCTGTCGTCAACGGGCTCTCAGCGGCAATCGGCTTTGCCCAGGTCCTCAATGGATTGCAGCTGTCCCAGAGCAGGACGGGTTACCCCTGGGGCGCCTGAAAAAAGCAATAAACTGAAAATGCACCGCAGCAATTATAGGCTGCGGTGCATTTTTAGAATTAATTATTGGAGCAGCTGAATTTCACTAAGCTGTTTGTCCGACGAGCAGATGTCGAAAAACATATTCTCTACCAAAATATTTCCCTGCGTTATCTGTCCATAGCGCTTGGTAACCTCTTTATAAATATCCATGCCCGGGTCAAAGTGAAATCTGGTACAGCGATAATTCCCGGCCGGCAGGACAAGCGTGTCTGCTGCACTCCCGCTTTCACCGATTACACTCAGATACATCTTAATGGTTGCTTCTCCATTTTCGTAATGAATCAGAAGTCCGATTGGATATAAGGGAAGAAAGCCGGCTTCATTTGCTTTCTGGTATAGTTTTGCGATGGTTTCCTGCATGGTGTTGCTGTCGATTCTGCACGGGGGAGTGTCGACTGTAATGATCTTACGCGCATCAAGCTTCTTGTTGTAAAATTCGTCTTCTTTGTATTGACGGTTGTCCTCGATGTACTTCAGCACATAGTCCATTCGTTTTAGCTTGTTTTGCAGCAGTTCAATATTGGCCCGCGTTTTCTCAGCCCCATATTCCACCAGACTTTTTGTGCGGATAGAGCTGTCGGTTTCGAGAAAGTTCTGCAGCTCGCGCAGAGGGATGCCCGCATCAATACACATTAGAATGGCGTCAAGGTCAACAAGTTGATCAAGAGTATAATAACGGTATCCAGTCCACTGGTCGATCTTTGCCGGCTTGAGAACACCCAGTTTCTCAAAATAGCGCAGAGAGCTGACATGAACATTTCGAAACCTGGCAAATTGGCTTATAAGGAAAAACTCGGTGTGCTCCGATGTGTTTTCTGTTTTCATCTTGATACCCCGCTGCTCCAGAGGATCATAATAATGTGTAATAATTATATCAATGCCGCCTCTTTTCGTCAATTAGCAGAGTGACAATATAATAGATAACAATAATTAATCGTTTAATGATTATATTTGGTCTATTATGTTTTGCTGGTGCGATGATGTCTCTATAAACTCTTTTCAATATAAAGACCTAATCATCACCGAAAGAACAGAGTAAAATTTATTGCAACACCCAATCAAAAATGCACACGCCTCCCGCGCTGACGATAGCGCGGGAGGCGTGTGCATTTGCATATTCAGTGAAAATGTGACCTGAATCCAGAAAGCGTTTTACGTAGGGAAAGTCACTATGTCATATAAAACATTGCGCACAGCAGAAACACTAAAACTCGCTGAATTATATATTAAAATCTCACTGAATGAAGTTGCTAAATCTTTCTGAATGGGTTATACTGTGTCCAGAGGTGAGGCGCATGGAACGAAACGATTATCGCCCGCGCGTGATCGACAGGCGAGTGGAAGAATACTTGTCCGCGTTCGGCGCGGTCTGCATAGAAGGCCCCAAGTGGTGCGGCAAGACCTGGACGTCGGCCTACCACTGCAAAAGCGAAATCCTGATCGGCGACCCCGCCGGAAATTTTCAAAACAGAAAACTGGCGGAACTCCAGCCCTCGCTCGTCCTGGAAGGGGAGACCCCGCGGCTGATCGACGAGTGGCAGGAGGTCCCGCCGCTCTGGGACGCCGTCCGCTATATGGTTGACGAGCGGGCCGCGAAGGGCCAGTTCATACTCACCGGCTCGGCGACGCCCAACCACAAGGGCATCCTGCACAGTGGAGCCGGGCGCATTGCAAGGCTGCGGATGCGGCCCATGTCGCTGTACGAATCCGGCGATTCATCCGGAAAAGTTTCGCTGGAGGCGCTTTGCCGCGGCGAACTCGCGCCGGTCATGACGGGCGAAGTCGATCTGAAAAAGCTCATCGACCTCATCGTCCGCGGCGGCTGGCCCGGGAACCTCGGCCTCACCACGAAGCAGGCGGCGCTACTGCCTGCCCAGTACCTTAACGCCGTTGTGGACGACGACGTGTACCGCATCGACGGCATCAAGCGCGACACCTCAAAAATGCGCCTGCTGCTGCGTTCTCTCGCCAGAAACGAGAGCACGACGGTGACAAACAAGACGCTGCGGAGCGACATAAAAGCCATCGACGACGAGGACATCGACGCCAACACCGTCGCCGCCTATCTCGACATTTTCAAGCGGCTGTTCATTACGGATAACCAGCCGCCGTTTTCGGAGAAAATCCGTTCCTCCGTCCGCGTGAAGCAGGCGGAAAAGCGCCATTTTGCCGACCCGTCCCTTGCCTGCGCGCTCTTGAAGGCGACGCCTGAGGAACTGCTGGGCGACCTTGAAACGCTGGGCTTCCTGTTCGAGGCGCTGTGCGAGCGCGACCTGAAGATCTACGCTGAGAGCTTCGGCGCGAACCTCTACCATTATCAGGACTACGCCGGCCGGGAGATCGACTCCGTCATAGAGCTGCCGGACGGCAGCTGGTGCGCCTTTGAAATCAAGCTGGGCGCGAACCAGATCGATGCCGCGGCGGAAAATCTGCTCAAAATCCGCGACGAGATCGCCCGAGACGAAAAAGGGAAGCCGCCCGCCGTCCTCTGCGTCCTGTGCGGCCTCACCAACGCCGCCTACCGCCGCCCCGACGGCGTTTTCGTCGTGCCGGTAACCGCACTGAAGGACTGATTATATTGCTGTTTATTTCTGAACATTTCTGCGCTACCGGCGCATATATTCGAAAATATAAACCACCGATGGGGTGCTTATGGCGGGCGTGCGTGGGCAGGAGAAGAATCCCGGCGAATTCCGCACTTCTCAAAACTGGATCGGCAGTCAGGGCAGTACCCTTAAGAACGCTCGGAATATCCTGCCTTCCCCCGATGACATGGTTAATGCTGTCACGCTCATATGTGTATCCATGCCGTCTCTCTCCCGATGTTGTCAGTATGTCCCCGCAGTCAGAATAGACGCGGCGCACAGCGGCTTGCTGTCCGTCTGGGACAAGACGAAGGCCTTGGCAGTCCAATTTTCGGGCAGAGACTTGAGCCCCAGGTCAAAGGAGATCGTCCCGGCGTCTACGTCAACCTGCTTGGAGGCCGTCTTGACCAGCCTGCCGCTGCCGTCGTAGACGGCGAGAAAGACCGAGGCGGCCTCGGTATTGCACACCTTCACCGCGGCGCTCTGGGCGTTGATGCCGGTAATTTCGGCGGAATCCGCATAGTCCATCGCGGCGTACACCTGTGTGGTGTTGTCGAGCTCCGAAAGAGTCTCCACCGACGGCGCCACGCTGAGCGTGACGACGCCGGCCACATCGCCGTTGAGAAGTTTTTTCGTGACGTCGATCTCGACGAGTCTGCTCTCGCCTTGGGCGAGGGTATCGACTGCGACGGAGGCAAAGGTCCTGCCGCCCGCCGAAATGCTGAGCGTTCCGCCCGAGGCCGCAGCGCCGCGATTCGTGATCTTCGCCACGAGCTCCGAGGAACCGCCGATGCTGACGAGTTCGGCCCCGACGGTAAGATCGCTGTACCCGGCCCGCAGGATGGCGCTGTCGTTTGAGGTGTCGGTATCGCCCGCCACCGCGACGGTGACCGTGTAATCCGTCGGCGTCACCGCGGTGCCGAAGGGCAGGCCGATAGTCTGCGCGGAGACTGCGGACGGCGCGATGGAAAGGCCGGTAAGGTCTTCCGTTTTGACCACATTCCCGGCGCTGTCTGTGATTTTCAGCGTGACGGCGTTCAGCACGGTGTCGCCATTATTTGAGATGTCGACGGCGACGGGGACAGTCGTGCCCGGCGCCACAGCCGTCTGGTCGATGCTGACAGCGGCGACCGCCGCATCGGTCCTGCCGTTCAATACGCCCCAGGAGAGCGTGCAGCTGTCCGTCACGCTGTCCGCAGCAATTGTCACGTCGGCCTGCGACGCGGCGACATAGGCCGTCCCTCCGATCTCTGCGGCGGCATAGGACTGGAGATACTTACTCTGGTCCGTCAGCCGGACCGCGCCGCTCCAGGTGCCGTCCGTATTGTGCAGGAGGGCGAAGAGGTTGGAGCATGCGGTGTCGCCGATCGTGTCCGCGCCGTTGTAGACGATGCGGTCGGGCAGAACGGTGAGGCCGCCTGCCAGTGCGCCCGCGTCTTGGATAACGGCTGCCGTGTCTGTCCCGTTGTAGGATTTCAGCACCCCGCCGTCAACCCAGAGGAGGGTGGTGCCAATGTTACCGGGCAGGGAAGCGAATGACGCCGCCGACACTGCTGTCGCCTCCGTATCCTCCGTAGCCGCCTGGCCCGCGGCCAGCCGCACGGGGGTTGCGGAGGGAGTCAGCACATAATACGTTAGTATGCGGTCGGACGTCGTCTGAAGGTTGTTGTCCCCGTCCGTGATGACGGCCGCGCTGGCCAGGCCGTTCAGGAAGCCCACCTTCAGCTCCGTCACTGCGTTCAGGCCGGACGCGAGGAGGATCGGGGCGCCCCACACACCGCTGCTGCATATGGAGTAATATAGCGCGTTCGTATTGTTTGTACCGAAGTAGCTGGGGTTCTCGTTGGAGACCCAGACAGCCGCCGCAGTCCCGTTGAGCGCAGCAATGGAAGGCGAATGGCTGTATGGGCACGCGCCCGAGATTGTGACGGGTGCGGCGAATTTGCCGCTGGCCGCGTCAAACTTCGCCACCGCGACGGTGGAGGACTGGGCGAACATGTCCGGCGTACAGCCGCTGTTGTCCGAAAAGGCCTGGTTCTCGTTCTGGTAGACGAGCCACAGCGAGTTGTCGGCGGGGTCGGTGCAGAGCGAGGCCCCGGAGTCGGCGGTACTGTCGCCGTCCACAGACGTCGGCGCATCCCATTCGTCATTGTCTGCATGATACACAGAGGAAACGAGGTACGGCGCATTATAGGTCCCGCGGGTGGCGTTGGCCTTTGTCCAGACCATCACAGGTGTGCTGTTCACGCTACCAAGGAGAGGCTGGGTGTTGCGGTAGGTTTCGGTCTGCAGGGGTGTCAGGGTCGCTGAGCTCGCAAGCTCAGCGCCGCCGGAGAGCCACTCCGACTCGCCGGAGAGGTAGGACAAGTCCGCCGGGGCGTAGGAGCCTGCGTCATAGGCTCCGGACAGCCAGGTTTCGGAATTCCCGACAGAGGAGAGGCCCACGCCCATGGGGTAGACGTGCCAGGTGGAATGGGCCCAAGCCTGTTTGTACTCGAACGCGCCGAGATAGGCCTTGAGCCCCGCCTCGCCGGTGACGTCCACGCTGTTGAGGCAAGGCGCGTCTTTCGTACCCGCAATCTGGAATTCAAACGGAATCTTGGCGTTGCCATAGACGCCTATGCCGACGGCCGCGCCAACGCCGACGCCTCCGAAAGGCTCGATCTCTGGCGTGACATTCAGCTTAGCTTCGCCGTCGAGCTGGTTTTTGGATATGTCGTAGCTGATGTTCGCGGACAGCTTGCCATCGGCGGATAGCTTTACCGAGTAGGTCACCGGCACGACCACAGGCCCCAGCGTGAGCACCGTCGTCGGCCCTTGGAACGTCGACTTGATCTTGCCCGTCAGACAGATATAGGACGTGACCTGCGACCAGCCGTCTTTATTGAATTTGCCCTCGCCGTAGCCGATCAGGCTGACCGAGACCTTCACCGGCCCCCAGGCCGCCATCTTATCCTTGTCGGTCATAAGAGACTTGACCCGGCTCTCGAGGGAGCTGTCGGCCTCGCCGTTGGAGCCGCTGAGCGCCGCCACCGTCTTCTTGATGGTCTCAATATTCGACTTCGTCGACTCCTCGTCCGGTACGACCTTGCCATCCACCTTTTTTGTTCTTAGCAGCCCGGCATTCACGCCCACATGTATCGTGTCGCCAGAGACATAGAACGACACCGGGCAATCCGGCGTCCGGAATTTAAGTTTCATGCCCCCGATGATGGGGACGCTCTCGTCGACCGTGAACACCAGCTCGTCGCCCAGCGAGAGTGTGGCCCCGCCCTGCGTATTATCGGTGAAAAAGCTCAGGTTCAGCTTTGTATCGAGAGCGTCGCCGGACTTCGGGACAACGCGGACGAGCACTTTGCCGCCGTTGGAGAACTGGCTTGTCGTCAGCTCAAAGGTCCCGGTGCTGCTGGCGGCGATCTGGGTATCCCCCTGCCAGAGCTGGTAAGCGGAGACGGCGGAGGGGTCGGTCGCGGCACAAACAATCTCAAAATTGCCGTACAGCTGGCTGGAGAGGCTCAGCCGCTTCGTCCCGGCAAGGATATTTGTCTTGGAGCCGCTGGGCGCGCCGCCGGTCGTGTTCTGGTAGGTCGCGCCGGAGAGCCGCAGCTTCGACTCGCCTGTGGTGTAGAGTACAATTACCTCATAGCCGTTCTCGCCCAGGACGGAGCCGGCGGTGTCTTTCACGCTGTATGTCGTGTAACCGGTCTTGGAAACGGAGAGCGCGGTTTCCGTGTCGGACCTGTCAAACACTGCGAGTCCGTCCTTGTCGGTCGTGGCCGACTTTTCACCATAGACCACCGTCGCGTCCGCGATGGGCTTGCCCGAGCTGCTCCGGGCGAGAATACCGTACTGGGAGTAGCTGATCGGTGTCGTGAACAGGGACGTGCCGGGGACGGCGGAATAAACGATGGTCGAGTACGAGAGGATCGGGTCTTCAAACGTGATTTGATCCCACTGGGCCTGTGTGCCCTCATAGCACACCAGATTGAGATTGTTGCAGGCCGCGAACGCATCGTAACCCATTGCTGTCACACTGACGGGAATCCATAGCTCGCGGAGCTGCGTGCAGCATAAGAATGTATGATAGCCGATATAGGTGACGCCCTCCGGGATGATCATCTCGGTCAGCGCGGCGCAGCCCTGGAATGCGTAGTCGCCGATGTCGTTCACGCCGTCCGGGAGATTCAGAGCGGAGAGTTTGCTGCAGCCGGTAAAAGTCTGCGTACCGATAAAGGTCAGGCCCGACGGCAAAACCACGTTCTCCAGGTTGCTACACGCATAAAACATCCTGTGGCTGAGCTTCGTGATCTGCGGCGGAATGACCGCGCTGACAAGGCTGCTGCACCCGCGAAATACCCCCTCGCCAAGGCCTGTCAGACTGTCCGGGAGCGACACGCTCTCCAGCGCGGTACATCCATAAAAGGCGTTCATTCCGACGGACTCCACGCCGTACGCGAGTACTGCTGTCTTCAGGCCCGTGCAGGAATCAAACGCGGCATTGCCTACCGTCTTCACGCTGCCGGGAATCGCGATCTGCGTCAGCGCTGAGCAGCCGCTGAACGCGTCCACGCCTATTTTCGTCAGCGTCCCGGGCAGCGACACGCTCGTCAGCGCCGTGCAGCCGCTGAGTGCGCTATCGGCGATGGAGCGCACGCCCGCGCCGATCGAGACCGAGGTGATCGACGCGGCCGAGTCCGTCCATGGAGCCTGCGTCGCGCCGTCGTTATAAATCATGTCCCCGGTACCCGCAATGGTCAGCGCTCCGTTCGAGAGCGTCCACGTCAGGGCCCCGCAGGTCCCGGCCGTCCCTGCCGCCAGTGCCGTCGGCGCAAGGCTGATCGCAAGGCAGACGGCGGCCAGCAGGCTCAGCAGCTTCTTTTTCATGGTAAGGTTCCTCCCCAACAATATATATTCAAAATACGCGTTCATAAGTTATTCATATTTTATAATACCTCCATTTCGTGGAAACCGCAAGCCGCGGCATAAAAAATAGTTACTTGTAACTGTTAAGCCTTGGTTTTCAAGAGCTTGCGGGCTGGGATGGTGCTTCTTTTCCAGGAACAGGAAACCGCTTCGGGAAACCTTGAGCGCACGGCATAACTGATCCAAAGAAACCCAAGTGGTCAGCAGCGATGTATCGAAATTATCTTCAGCCAATTTTGTATGTGGTGCGTGCGTTTTGAAATTCCATTTCCGATGGTTTTATCGAAATGCTCCAAGGCGTTTCTCAGTAAAAAGCGTTCTGTTCTGTCTTTACTGCTCAAAATAATTTCCTAAAATATGTCCGATTATATCCGATATAGGCGCGTTCTTTGTGATGCCGCTTCCCTTACGAAAATTCCCCCTCGGGGCTTGTCAACCCGAGGGGGAATGGAATATTATGAGAATAACATAATGCAGAAAACACAATATGTAGTATTAAAGCTTTACATCACATGCCATATATATCGTTCCATTTACTGACGACCATATGTACGGTAGATTTGCTAATGCCGAAGTGAGCGGCGGCGGCGCGCACGGTGGTGCGCCGTTCGATTATGTACTCCGCAAGCTCACAGGCTCTGTCCTCAATGTTGGTCCTCATTCACAACACTCCCAACGATTGGCCTTACAAAACTGTATGCCGCGACATCGGGGGATATGCTTATGAGAACCGTGGATGATGCGCCGGGGCTGTGGTGTATGGGGGAGGGGGAACTCTTGTACAACTATATAAGACGAAAGCCGGTCAAAGATACGCCGCCAGTTTTGCCGTGCTGCCGGAAGAGCAGGCATCTGCTCAAGCCTGTGTGCAGGTTAACTTTACAGACTTTTAAATTTGAATTTCTCCTAAATATTTTGGCTTGTAAAGCCTCTATACTGAGAGATGCCCAAATGTAAAATTCGCAGTCAAATTATTTGACACTTTTAGCAATTTCCATAGTAATGTCCTTATTTATGCCTACCGTGGATAGCTTGCATACAACATTGCGTTCTGAATCCGTCCACAGAAGAACGATCTGTTCTTTTTTAACAGCGAGCACCGCTTTGCTCCCAGATACTGTCACTTGCTCTATTTCATCAGCATCTTCTGTATCTATCGCAGTACCTGTTGCTTCAGGAAATTCATCATAGCTTATTTTCTGCTCATCACTGTCGGTATATTTAATTACCAACATCGAATCACTTTTCTCGGTATAATCCAATGAAAAACCTTCGGGAATCCAGCCCGGCCCATTACCTATAACCGGATCGGCATATTGACCATCCTCCGGCACGGCTTTTACCGTCGTTCCTTTGTCGAATGTTTCTATGACCAAATTCAGAACCGATGAGCGGAACGCAGAAACGGTACAAAACGGGATTGCAAAAGCGATTGCGATTACCAGGAAAATTACGGCTACACGCGACACTATCTTTCC
>Ga0070399_1003870_pt1 | contig 12846 bp, 9 predicted proteins | sample BioMet4_FD_61217 | JGI IMG/M metagenome (GOLD analysis project Ga0070399, IMG submission 61217) | Microbial communities from bioreactor (seeded with sewage sludge) at LBNL, California, USA - Biofuel metagenome 4 (version 1) | ecosystem: Engineered > Bioreactor > Anaerobic > Unclassified ... | reverse complement strand
GGGAAGATACTTGCTGATCGGCTGTGGTTGGCTGGATATGGATATTGCATCGTCAGCAAGAGCGGTCAGATACTTGATCGATGCCTAATAGACACTTCTGTCTGGCAACCACATAGGCTTTGCTTCTCAGCTGGAGCAGCTTGTAAAGAAGGCCTGCGACAGGACCGCCCTACCCCCTTGGTCGTCAATAATGCTACACCGGCCCTGGACACACGAATCGTGTTACAAAACTTGACCGACGATGAAAAAAAACGGCTTGAAGAACTCAAAAATCAGGCCAGGGCTGCCGTCGCAGGAGAAGCTGCCGAAGTCCGCCGCCAGTGGACTGAGAGCAACACCAATCGCATTTTAGTCGCACAAGGGAAGTCCGTTAGTTCTCACCCTGCGGAGGCGGCCAAAATACGTGAAGCCTACCTCGCCGCCACAACCCATGGCGACCTCTATGGCCCGTTTGAGTTGCAGACCGAGGATGGCACCCTGGAAACTGTGGATGCGATCCTTTCCGACCTGGATGCCTGGCACGGGCGTCGCTTTCACGATCCGCTGGAAAGAGATTATGGCTGCGATCCGCGCATCGCCTACCTCAACACGCGGAACGTCAGGGGGCCTTACCTCTACAGCCACGCACACGGAGGCCGTCATTTTCGCTTACACAACGAACGTCGCGGGCACCAAATCCTGGCAGGTGAACGCTTGTCGGCCATTGCCACCGCACTGGACGCGTTTCAACAGGCCGGGAGTCTTTATGAGCGGAACGGAGAGATTGTCCGAGTAACCGAGGACGGAGAGATCGTACCTTTAACCCTGCATGGTATTCTGCTCGAACTCGACCGACACGTCCGTTGGCTGCGGAAAAGCAAGAAGACAGACGCGGAATTTGTTCCCTGCGACTGCCCTCGCTCGGTAGCCGAAGGTATCATGGCGATGCGCGGTGAATGGGGACTTCCTAAACTCCGCGCAATCGCCACAGCTCCAACCTTGGACCCGCTGACGAAGCGGCTCATCGAACGGGACGGTTACGACGCAGCGACCGGGATTCTGGTCGTCTGCAACGAACTCAACCAGCGTAGCGGCATTGCCGATCACCCGACCCTTGACATGGTCCGTAGCGCCTTGGCGCGCATTTGGCTCCCTTTTAAAGACTTCCCCTTCTGTAGAGCAGTTGATCGCGGGGTCTTTATGGCTGCTATCCTGAGCGCGCCCATCCGCGTGCTTCTGCCGACCTGCCCGGGATTCGCTTTCGTCGCCAGCACGGCCGGATCCGGAAAATCCCTCTTGGCACGATGTATCAGCATCCTAGCCGGATGCAATGATGACTCGGTCATGACCGGTGTCCAGGATAATGATGAGATACGGAAGCGACTTTTGGCCGTTGGCCGGCGAGGTGCAACGGCTTTTACCCTGGATAACATGAACAATGCTGTTGGGTCAGATGTACTTTGCGCGTGGTTGACCAGCGAGTATCTGACGGAGAGAATCCTGGGGCATAGCCAGGATGATCGTGTCCGCACAAGCGGGCTTATCCTCATGACCGGCAACAACTTGCGACTCAAGGGAGACCTCTGCCGGCGCATTCTAGTCGCACGGATTGAACCAGGGCTTGAAACTCCTTGGCGGCGGTCGTTTCAATTGGACCCCGCCGAGTATTGCCGAAAGCATCGGTTGGCCATGGTCGCAGACGTCTTGCTTGTGCTGCGTTACTATCTTGCTCGGCCGAACGTCTTGACAGATCGGACCGCAAGCTTCGAGATTTGGTCAGATAGCATTCGTCGGACGGTAGCAGGCATCGCGACTGACGGTCTCATGGACATGACCGATCCCGTATCTGCAATTGAAAACAGTTATGCAGAAGATCCAGATACGTTGAGAATCATGGCCATGCTGAACGCCTGGGAAGCTGTCTTTGGTGCGGAGGATGTAACGACAAGATATATCCTCAAAACCATAGAAAAAACTGTAAGTTTAATCCAAGCAAAGGGAAACGACATTGTACCCGACAACGCCATAGACGTCCTCAAGTCTGTTGTGATCGAGGTCGCTGGCGAAGGGAGCAGCATCAACCCCCGCCGTCTCGGGCACTGGATTGCGAGACATGCGGGGCGCATCGTGCAGGGTCGGCATCTAGTAAAAGGGAAGCTTCAGAACGGGAATCAGACCTGGACACTCCGCACAGCCTAATGCTTCAGTGGGTTTTGTCCTGGCAAAACCCACTGAACATAACGCTATATTATGACAGAAAAAAGCATAATACCGAAGCATCAAGTGGGTTATCATGGTTATTTCTCTTCCCATACGCATTTGAGCTTTTTAGATAACAATCCATAGGGCTAGAATCAAACCCACTGCATTCCACTTGCCCGACATATTTTACATAACAGCATGAAATAATAGCATAAATTATAACATCATTCACCGGCCAAAACCCACTGAAGCGTCAATCCGTCCGATGCGACAAACCAAGTATTCCTAATGCCTATTGTTAAATCTCAAAGCACACTATGATTTTCGCAATATATTCACAAATATGCTTGTATTTTCACTCTATATACTATAATTATGTAATATTTGCTGGAAATATTTACTCATAGTTCACCTTTTACTCTGCTATTATGAAATACTGTAACTGGACATAGCACCTGGACAATTTTTTCATATTAATAACTGCCCTTGCATATTGTATTGATTAATTTTTGGCATAATAATAAAATATTTTTAATATATTGTATTATCTATTTTTCCCAACAGGCTAGGAGAAACACAACCATGATATACCGCTATTGGGGAAAAGCTGCCAAAGATGGCTCAGCATACCACCTACTCCCTTATCACTGCCTGGACGTTGCTGCGACGATGCTCGCTATCCTCGACGCCGACGAGTTCATGCGTAAGCGCCTGCACTCCCTGGCCTCCATTTTCCCGTCTCGCGATCTTGAAATGCTGTTTCTCTACTTCGCCACTCTCCACGATCTGGGGAAATTCGCGCCGGCCTTCCAAAACAAACAGCATAGAGTAGCCCAGAACCTCTGTGTTCCAGCCAGCGTCTTCGAAGATGCAGGCCACCACAGCCAACTCGGGAAAAGAATTTATTATGACAAGCGGTTCAAGGATGCTCTACCGCATTTTGTCTGCCATGAGGGCTACCTCCCCTGGGATATACTGTCGCCACTCATCGACGCAGCCTTCGGCCATCATGGCAAGCCGCCGGTAGGGGAGCCGACAACCATCCATCTTCCAGACGGAACTTGTCAGGCTGTCAGTGCGTTTTTACGAGAAACAGCTGGGATGTTCCTCCCGGAGGGCATTATCTTGCCCCACGATTCCCAGGCTCCCTTGACTTTTGTGGCCGTCTCCTGGCTTTTTGCCGGACTGCTCGTATTGGCCGACTGGATCGCCTCAGGCGAGGGGTTTCCCTATGTCGCCAAAGCGATGCCGCTACCGCTCTACTGGAACGAATATGCCCTGCCTCAAGCCCGGGCCGCCGTGACCGTCTGTGGCTTGTTACCCCCACCGCCAAGCACTACTTGCGACTTTCATGAGCTGCTGCCGCATTTACAGAAAAAATACCAGCCCACGCCGCTCCAGCAGTACGCCATGGACACCGCCGGGCGGGGCAGCGGGCCGCGACTGTTCTTTTTCGAAGACGTCACCGGCGCGGGCAAAACCGAAGCGGCTTTGCTTGCCGCCCATGCCATCATGGCCGCCGGCGAAGCTGAGGGGCTTTACATCGGGCTGCCCACCATGGCCACGGCCAACGGCATGTATGCACGACTGTCCGATTCCTATCGGGCGCTTTTCACGGTCAGCCCGAACGCACCGCCGTCGCTCATGCTGGCCCATGGCGCGCGCGGCATACACGACGCCTTTATCGGCAGCATCGGCCTGGAACAGGGCGTGCCCAGCGCGGCGGATACGGACGTCTCGGACGGCAAGCCGGACGAGCGGGAATCGGGCGCGTTTTGCTCCGCCTGGCTGGCGGACAACCGCAAAAAGGCGCTGCTCTCCCCTTGCGGGGTCGGCACTCTGGACCAAGCCCTGCTCGCCGTCCTGCCGGCCAAGCACCAATGCCTAAGGCTGCTCGGCCTTGGCCGTAGCGTCCTTATCGCAGACGAAGTGCATGCCTACGACACCTACACGTCGGGCTTACTGGAAACGCTGCTCACCTTCCACGCAGGCCTTGGCGGCAGTGCCATTTTGCTTTCGGCCACCCTGCCCCGGGCCCTTAAGCAGCGTTTTGCCAACGCCTTTTGCCGAGGGGCTGGCTATTGTGCTCCCTTGCTGTCCGAAACTCCGCTGCCCCTGGCCACGCGCATCGCATCTGACGATTGTTCGGAGACAGAACTTCCGAGCAAACACGAAATCGTTCTGGACGTCGAGATGACCGACGATGCCGAGCGCGCCTATGCCCTGCTTGTCGCGGTGCACCGGGCCGGGGGCTGCGCCATTTTCGTGTGCAACACCGTGGACCGAGCCGTGGCCGCGATGGCCCGGCTGCGCTCCCTCCTGCCGCCTGACGACGTTATGCTGTTCCACGCGCGTTTCGCTTTATGCGACAGACTCGCCATAGAGGAGCAGGTGCTCAAGATTTTCGGCAAGGCATCCACGCCCGATACACGCCGTGGAAAAATTCTCGTTGCTTCACAGGTAGTTGAGAATTCTTTGGATCTCGATGGCGACCTGATCGCCTCGGAGCTTGCGCCCATGGAACTCATGCTCCAGCGGTTCGGGCGTGGGCACCGTCACGATCGTGACTGGCGGCCGGAAGGGTTTGCCACGGCGCGCGCCTGTGTCCTCGCACCACTCGCCGTGGACGCACCGCCGCCGGATTGGGGCGAGGCGGAACTTGGCAAGGGGCTTTTCGTCTACCAGGATCGGGGACTTTTGTGGCGCACGGCGAAGCTACTTGCGGCACACCCGCGCATCGAGCTACCGGCCAACGCCAGGGAATTGGTCGAAGGGGCCTACGATGAGTCGAAATACCCGCTCCCGGAGGTCTTCAAGGCTTCCACGCAAAAGCAAGAGGGTGACGAGTGGGCGAAATCCACTCTAGCCCGGGCCAATGCTTTGCGGTTCGAACGTGGCTATGGATCGGAGGCGGCGGACGGCCGCTGGTATGACGACCGCATCGTACCGACGAGGCTGGGGGAGCCGACCGAGACCTTGCGCCTTTTACGCGTGGTTGGCGACGGTTTAGAGTTATGGGCCGGGCCGGGGCTCGATGCGGCCACCTGCGCGCGCTCGGAGGTGTCTGTGGCTGCATGGCGCGTGGCGGACATCAAGCCGGACGCCGCCTGGACGGAACGTTTGGCAGCGTTCTCAACGACACTCAAGGACAAGGCACGGTGGGTACGACTTTTCCCCCTGGCCGAAACGCCGACGCCGGGAATATGGCGGAGCGTCCTGTCGGGGGCGCGGCTAATGTATAATACGGAGCAAGGACTATATTACGACGACGCTTCCTGACCACCTCTCCAAAAATATAAAAATTAATCAAAAACAGTATATTGACAACTAAAAGCTCAAAGTATTATCAAAATAGGGGTAGCTGTTCCCCGCAGGCGCGGGGATGATCCGTTTGTGCGTACAGCCCCACAATTTAAGTCAATAATGTTCCCCGCTTAGGCGGGGATTTAGAAAAAACTAAGTTTGTCATACTGCACCTCTTTACAAAAATCTTCGTCTCACCTATAGAAAGGCTATCAATTGGGCGGGAAGACTTCCGCCCAATTGAAGCCTTCCACGGGAAAATCCCGTGAGGAAGCTCGCAACTCCTCACTACCAAACCACCCGCGCGAAGGCAAACCTAAACCCAATTACTCGCGCGTCTGCGCGAAAGGGGGGGGCTTATGGCCTGCCATCGTACCAGAAGGGTGCTCTTCCTCATCCTAGCTTCGCTGGCTGTGCTCCTGGTATTGCTGCTGCTCGTCGTTTTACCCGCCTAACCCCACCCCAGCCTGGGCGGCATTTCTTGCGCGCCGCCCGGGCTGGGCATCCCTGTCGTTTTCATGTATTTATACATATAATTTTAACTCATGGAGCGATATTGCCATGACCCCCTTCAATCTGCTGACGGAAAACTGGATCCCCGTGCGCCGCGCCGACGGAAAGCGCCTGTTCATTCCTCCCTGGCGCATCGTCGAAAACGCCGCATCGCCCGAACTGGCCTTGGCCGACATCGATTCGCCCCGCCCTGATTTCAAGGGCGCGCTACTCGAACTGTTGATCGGCCTCGTGCAAACCGCCTGCCCCCCCGAAGACATCCGGCAGTGGCGGCGACGCTTCGATACACCGCCAACTCCCGAAGAACTGCAAACCGCCTTTGACCGTCTCATCCCCTACTTCAACCTCTTCGGCGACCGCCCGCGCTTCTTGCAAGATCTTACACTGACCGAAAAAGAAACCAAGAACGCCTGGCCCATCGCCGCCCTGCTCCTCGACACGCCCGGCGAAAACGCCACCCGCTTCAACAGCGACATCTTCATCAAACGTGACGCGACGCCGGACGCCTTGTGCCCGGCCTGCGCCGCAGCCGCACTCTACACCATGCAGGCCTACGCGCCCTCGGGCGGAGCTGGGCACCGAACCTCCATGCGCGGCGGAGGGCCTCTTACAACCATTGTTATCATTGAAGAAAATATTTGGAAAACCGTATGGGCCAACGTGCTGCCCTTGCAGAACACCGACGCCGAGCCGCTGCCCGACAACCCGGCCGATCTGCCGAACAAGGTCTTCCCCTGGCTGGCCCCGACCAAGGAAAGCAACGCAAAAGGGAGCGATATCCACCGAGAAGGTATGCACTTCCTACACCACTATTGGGGCATGCCCCGGCGCATTGTGCTGTTGCCCGAGCCGGCCGCCGAAGGATTCACCTGCCCAGTCTGCGGCCAGCCCGCCGATATCGTCGTGCGGAACTACCTGATGAAAAATTACGGCACCAATTACGGCCTGGGCTGGCGACATCCGCTGACCCCCTACCGTGATCAAAAACCCGGCACAGACGCCCTGACCCTCAAAGGCGTCAGCGACAGAAAAGGTTATAGCCATTGGCTTGGGCTTGTTCACGGCGACACGACAGACGAGAAGTTCCCAGTCCGGCCGGCGGCCGGTGCGCGCCACTTCCGCAAGCACTCCGACCAACTGCCCGGCGAACAAATCGGCCGGCTGCGCGCTTATGGCTACGACATGGACAAAATGAAACCGCGCAACTGGTGCGAAGGGGAATACCCCATCTACAGCCTAGGCGACGGCGACGAGGCAACCTTCATGCAGACCGTCGCCCCCCTGCTGCAAGCCGCCGATCAGGCCAGGAGGAATCTCAATACCGCCCTCAGGGAGGCGCTCTTCGGCAAAGCCGCCAAGGAAGTCGCTTCGGATGGAACCCTGCTCGCCAACATCGATGCACGGTTCTGGGATGAGACCCAAAGCACTTTTTATGAGGATCTGCCCAACCTCATTCGCAATATGCAAAACGATGAGGCGCGTTTGAAAATCGTCCTGGGCTGGCGCGGCATCATCCTGTCCAAGGCCGAGGAGCTTTTTTCACAAACAGCCCTGGACGGTGGCATGCCACGAGGCAAGGAAGAGCAGCTCTACGGCGCACTGAACCGTATGACAGCTTTTAACTTCACCAAATGTTCCGAACTCCTTGGCATCCCCATCCAAAAGAAGGCGAAAAAACAATGAAGTTTCGCGCATTGCTCTATGACAAGTCGGATCTGAGCCCCGTGTTCTGGGACGTCATTTTGAACTGGTGGAATGGCCTTGATAAAGATCGGGGAACGCGGGCCAGGCTACGCCGGGCCAAGACTCCAGATGAAGTTTTTGTCTCTCCCGACTTCCAGCGCGGCCTGCGAGCACGCCTGGCCGCCGAGGGCATCTCTCTCGAACACGAGGAAGCGGCCAAACTCGCTCTCGGCATCGGCGTGCTGGTCCACGCCGTACCGCCAAGCCCGGAAGCGCCCGCACCCCGGATGCACTTTGCACGGCAACTCGCGCCCGAGGACAGCTCACAAGTCTCCACGCGCGATCCCCGATTCCGCAAACTTCTCGCCACCACCGAACCCGAGCCGCTTTTCCTCATGTTGCGCCGGCTCGTCGCCTACCTTGGCAAACAAGTCGAATACAAAAGCCTGATCCAGGGGGCATCCGACTGGACAGAAGAAACCCGACGCAACTGGGCCAAAAACTATTACGTCTACCGCACCCCCAGATAAAAGGAGAATCCACCATGTCCAGATTCATCCAGCTCCATATCCTGACCAGCTATCCGGCCGCCAACCTCAACCGCGATGATCTCGGCGCGCCCAAATCCATGCGCTACGGCGACACTAACCGGCTGCGCGTCTCCTCCCAGAGCCTCAAACGTGCTTGGCGCACCTCCAACACCTTCAAGGACGCCCTGGGGGGAACCCACCATCTCGGCACGCGCACCAAGGAAGTCGGCCGCAAGGTGTTCATCGCCCTGACCCAGGGTGCACCCTTCGAGGCCGCCTGGACCGACGAAAGCGCCACGGGCTCCCTGGCCACCCTTAAAGAAAAGCCGTCCGTGGAAATCGCCCGCGCAATTGCCGGTATCTTCGGCAAAATCAAAAAGGAAGCCGACGCCAAAAGCGACAAGGAGGCAAGTGCCGTTAAAAAACGCGAGGCGTTGCTCGAATCCCTGGAAATCGAACAGCTCGCCCATGTCAGCGACGAGGAACGCCAGGCCGTGGCCGCCTTGACTGAAGCCTGTCGCGCCTCGGGCAAGATCCCGGAGGGAGACGCCCTTTCCCTGCTGCGCCAAAATGCCCAAGCGGCCGATATCGCCATGTTCGGCCGCATGTTGGCCGCCAGCGCCCGGTTTAACGTCGAGGCTGCCGTCCAGGTAGCCCATGCCGTGACCGTGCACAAGGCCGTGGCCGAAGATGACTTTTTTACGGCCGTGGACGACCTCAACCGCGACGATGCCGGCGCCGGACACATGGGCGTGCTCGAATTCGGGGCTGGCCTCTATTACCTTTATATTTGCATCGACAGGGCCCTGCTGGCCCAAAACCTCGACGGCGACCAAGCCCTCGTCGAAAAATCCCTGACCGCGCTGACAACCGCCGCCTGCACCGTCGCGCCGACCGGCAAGCAGGCGAGCTTCGCCTCCCGGGCCTACGCCTGCTTCGCGCTGGCCGAGAAAGGCGACGACACCCCGCGCAACCTCTCCCTGGCCTTCCTCAAACCCGTCGAAGCACCGGCCGAGGGCGGCATCGGCGAGAAGGCCATCGACGAGCTACTAAAGACCAAGGAGAAAATCGATACGGTCTACGGTCAGTCGCTGACCGTAGAAGCACTCGACGTATTCAAGGGCGAAGGCTCCCTTGCCGCTCTATGTGAGTTCGTCGCGAAGGATGCGTAGCTATGGAGAATTATCTCACCTTCCAACTCTATGGCATGTTGGCCGCCTACGGACTGATCGCCGTTGGGGAAGTGCGCCCGAGTGCGCCCCATCCCACGCGTTCAGCCGTGTTCGGGCTGTTGGCCGCTTGCCTGGGTATCCGGCGTGGCGAAGAGGAGCGGCTTGCCACCCTTTCCGCCGGCTACACCCTGGCCGTGCGGGTTGACGCGCCGGGTACACCGTTGCTTGACTACCATACTATCCAAACGCCGCCGGAAAAAAGCAAACGCGTCTACCTCACCCGCGCCGACGAACTGGGCGGCCTACTCGGTCGCGACGAGGAGCCGTATACCGTGCTCTCCCGACGTGGCTACCTGTGTGACGCCTACTTTACGGTGGGACTCTCCCTGAGAGATGACGCGCCCTATCCCCTAGGCACCCTGGCCGAGGCTTTGCGCAAGCCACTGCTTACGCCCTACCTCGGACGCAAGAGCTGTCCACCGTCGCTGCCCTTTAACCCGCGCGTCGGGGAACACCCCTCCATGAAGGATGCCCTGGAAGCCTACCTTCTGGACGACGATACATTCGAGCTGCGGGGCAAGCGCCCGACAAAGGTTCTCGTTTTCGCCGACGAGGACGTCGTCTTTTCGGAGGTCAGCCAGCGCGCCCTAGTCCGGGACCGGACCATCCGCCACGACCGGCGGCAGTTCGGCGAACGCCGCGAGGTCATGGCCGAAATTCCGGCCGGGCGCATCAAAAAGACGGAGACTGGAAATGTATCTCAGTAAGCTCGTCTTTTGCGCCAAGAAGGCCATCCACAAGGACGTCTACGACGCGCATCAGGCGCTTTGGGCGCTTTATAGCGACAACCCGCAGCGCAAGCGCGACTTCCTTTACCGTGAACTCGACCCGACAACGTACCTGTGCCTATCCGCCCGGGAGCCCGAGGACGACAAGGGCATCTGGCGTATGGCCGTCAAGCCCTTCGACCCGAAGCTGGCCGAGGGTGACCGTCTCTACGTGTCGCTTCGGGCCAACGCTGTTGTCAAACGCCGCACGGCCGAGGGCCGACAGGTCCGCTACGACGTCGTGCAGGACGCCCGCAAACGCTTCGAAGAGCGCGGCGAACCAGTCCCTCCCCGGGCGGAATTGGCACAGGCACAAGGCGTTCGGTGGCTGCTCGACAGGCAGGAGGCCATGGGATTGTACTTCGAAGACCTGAGCCTTGCGGTTACAAGCTATATGGTGCGGCGGACCTGGCACGCGGGGAAGGACATCAGTCTGGGCACCCTGGATTTTACCGGTTTCGCCGTAGTGGACGACGTCGACAAGGCGCTCAAAAGCCTGCGCGAGGGTGTAGGTCCGGCCAAAGGATTTGGTTGCGGCCTGCTTCTAATTCGGAGGGCTTGACCCCATGCTGCCGCGTCTTACGCCTCTTGCGCTTAAGGAACGTGCGTCCATGGTGTTTCTGGAAAAGGGCAACCTGGATGTCCTGGACGGTTCCTTTGTTCTGGTGGACGCGGCCGGGGTACGCACGCACATACCGGTCGGCGGCGTGGCCTGCGTCATGTTGGAGCCTGGTATACGGGTGTCCCATGCCGCCGTTGTGCTGGCCGCCCGCGCCGGTACGCTTTTGACCTGGGTGGGCGAGGCCGGAGTGCGCTTATACGCCTCCGGCCAGCCCGGCGGCGCGCGCAGTGACAAGCTGCTCTATCAGGCTGCGTTGGCGCTCGACGAAGAGGCGCGGGGCAAGGTGGTCCGCCGTATGTTTGCCGTACGTTTCGGTGAAGAGCCGCCATCGCGACGCAGCATCGACCAGCTTCGGGGCATCGAGGGTGCCCGTGTGCGCGAGATGTACAAGCTCTTGGCCAAACAGTACCGGGTGCCCTGGACCGGCCGAAAATATGATCCCCGGGAATGGGGCAGCGGCGATACGCCAAATCGGTGTATGAGTGCGGCCACGGCCTGTCTGCACGGGCTGTGCGAAGCGGCGATTCTGGCGGCCGGTTATGCTCCGGCCATTGGCTTCCTGCATACGGGCAAACCGCGCAGTTTCGTTTACGATATCGCCGACCTGTACAAATTCGACACGGTGGTCCCAGTAGCCTTCCGCGTGGCCGGACAAAATGTGGCCGAGCCGGAGCGAGCGGTACGTCTCGCCTGCCGGGATCGTTTCCGGGAGACGAAGATGCTTGCCCGCATCATCCCCGAAATTGAGGAGGTCTTGGCGGCGGGGGGGATTCCTCTACCGCAGGCGCCGTCGGATGCGGTTGGACCAGCATTCGAGGACGAGGAGGGCCTTGGTGATGATGGTCATCGTCGTTGAGAATGCGCCGCCCCGTCTGCGTGGTCGTCTGGCAGTGTGGCTTCTGGAGATACGGGCCGGGGTGTATGTGGGGAACTACTCGGTGAAAGTCCGGGAGATGATCTGGAACACGGTCGAAAACGGGGTTGAAGAGGGCAATGCGGTAATGGCCTGGAGCGCACGCAGCGAGACTGGATTCGAATTCCGCACTCTGGGAAGAAATCGTCGCATGCCCGTGGATTTAGACGGATTGGGCTTAGTTTCGTTTTTGCCTTTGGAGGCTGAAGAGACCTCACGCTAATTAACTGTGATCTTTGACAATTGAGAACGTGTTTTTTGGTGGTTTTCCCCTGGTTTAAAAAGTTGTGTTACAACTATAGGTTGCCGCAAGAGTGTTCCCCGCATACGCGGGGATGATCCGTCCAGTATGGAGCGCAAACAAACTAATATCGTGTGTTCCCCGCATACGCGGGGATGATCCGTTCTCCGGCATCAATGATCGCTATATTGAAACGTGTTCCCCGCATACGCGGGGATGATCCGATGGGTGCCGATGCGCTGGGCGTTACGACAGAGTGTTCCCCGCATACGCGGGGATGATCCGTGACTTCGGCTGGTGGTTTGGTCATGTCCAATGTGTTCCCCGCATACGCGGGGATGATCCGCACACACTCCGATTCCGCCACCGCGACCTGTGCGTGTTCCCCGCATACGCGGGGATGATCCGCCTATGCCGATCCCGGAGCATGCGCCGCTCTAGTGTTCCCCGCATACGCGGGGATGATCCGTTGTCCAAACGCGTGCGTCAGGCATCTAGTGTGTGTTCCCCGCATACGCGGGGATGATCCGTTCTTCAAGACCGGCTTGGCGACTACGCAGCACGTGTTCCCCGCATACGCGGGGATGATCCGAGGGGCTGGGATGGGCGTCGGAAGGGTGGACAGTGTTCCCCGCATACGCGGGGATGATCCGCCTCCTCGAAAATTCGAAGTTCCTGGTTGGTGGTGTTCCCCGCATACGCGGGGATGATCCGATAGTGGCGCGCTTGCGGGTGAGGGAGTCTGAGGTGGTCGCGGGAAATTGGACAGCCTGTTAAGCTCTAGTCCTCGACGATGGAGGACGGTTTTCGATGTCCAAGCGACGGAAGTTTTCAGCGGAGTTTAAGGCGAAAGTGGCGCTT
>Ga0070399_1003866_pt1 | contig 12856 bp, 31 predicted proteins | sample BioMet4_FD_61217 | JGI IMG/M metagenome (GOLD analysis project Ga0070399, IMG submission 61217) | Microbial communities from bioreactor (seeded with sewage sludge) at LBNL, California, USA - Biofuel metagenome 4 (version 1) | ecosystem: Engineered > Bioreactor > Anaerobic > Unclassified ... | reverse complement strand
AAGAACGGAGGTGGCATAGACGTTTGCAAAGGGGCCAGAGAGCGGGATATCGAACATGGCGATCATGGTCTCCCATTCTCGCTTGCTCTGACCGCAGTATTTAGCGGCGTGCTCTGGTTTAAGGTATGGCCCCCCGATCAGCATAACTTGCCGCTCCTCCAGATTTGTTTTCCTTGATCCACCCCATCCCGCCACAAGTTGGGCAGGGCTCCACACTCTCCTCGTCCGCCGTCCCGTACCCGTGGCAATCCGGGCACTCCGGCTTGAGGGCCGCGCATTTCGCATCACGGGGATCTCCGTCGCCACCGCATATCCCGTTTCCGGCTACGCCCATCCCATGGATGCACTCGTACAAGGGGCAACGTATTTCCGCCTCTGGGACGCGCCCCATGGAGACGGAAGCGACAAATCGGCCGTGGTCATCGACATAAAGAGTCATTGTTGTAGATCCTCCATACTAGGCATTGACCTTCTCCTTCATCTCCCTGGCCTGCCGCACGCTGATGCGCAACGGAGGGGCGGTGTCTGGATTGTCAGCGTGGGCGAGTATGGGGGCGAGAGCGGCGCGGAGAAGTCTATTCTTCCTTCTTAGCGCCAATGAAAAATCTATGCTTATGGCCTTAAAGATGAAGAGCAACGACACTGCGAATAAAAATATTGCAACAACCGTAAGAACGTCCATCATTCCCCTCCCGGCCACGGCATCCAGCGGTCGCCAGGACGAAGCGGAGCGAAATCTTTTATTGCATCCACCCACCAACAAGGCTTGGAGGCATCGCAAAACAGGTGCCCAGAAGACTGGTAGCGGTGGATCAGGATACGCTCATCCTCGCCCGGGAGAGTCGAAAAACTTCCGTCATGCTCGATCCACTGCGGGGTCTTCTCCACGACCCCGGACAAGCGGTCACGGTCCTGCCGCAACTGCTCAAGGTCTTTATGCAGTTGCTCGTATTTTGACGCTCTGGTGAGCATCCAATCGGTGTGATTACCCGGCCCATGAGCCATGGACAAGTTGGCGTTTTCGGCGCGCAGAAGCTGGTTCTCCTGGCACAACGCCGAGTTCTCGGCCTCAAGGCGTTCTATGTCGTCTCGTCTTTCTTTGTTGATTTCGCATAGAGACAGATTCGTGGCTGCATACTGACTTTCCATGCGATTGAACGCCTCGCACGGATCAAACCCGCAGGGCTGGCCGGATTCGGAATGGCTACGGATGCACATGGTCAAGCCCCCTCCCGCCCGAAGTGGCGTTTTCGTCCGGCGTGGTGGCCTGAACTCCAACCGTTGCAACCCCACGATCAACATCATATTGAATAAGAACGTGCCCAGGAAACATTAACTCGAATGTTTCTTTCAACAGATACTTATCCATCCTGCTTGCCACTTCTCTAAGATCAATGATTTCCGTGATTCCATCGGCATTTGTTACTTTAATGGGACGCTCACGGAGCAAGCAGGCAGCCGCTGCATAATCGTCAACGATACTCCTTGATATGCGATCAAGTTTAATCGTTGTTTGCATTCTCCACCTCCGCCTCGACCGTCTGTTCCCCAGGGATGGGCAGGTCGGCGGCTACCTTTTCACGCCGTAAAACAGATGCACAGAATTGGCCTTTACTGGTGAATACGCCGTCATCCATAGTGACGTTGTAGACCTCGGCCATCTCACAGGATGGGGTAAAGACAATATCCCCCGGCTGGAGGTCTTTGCCGGGATAGATAGGAACAAGGCGGCTATCAGGGATGCGGACCTTTATCTCCTGAATCCGCCGTATTTGTTTATTGAGAGATCCAAGTTTCCGCGCTCGCATATTTTCGGCAAGTGTGATGGCCCCCCTGGCCGTTGAGCACCACTCGCTAGGGCGGTAAAACCCTTTCCCTGCTGACAGATATTTATCTTCCACCAAGGTTCCGTGGACTACCTCTATGCCTGTTGTGAGCGCATATTTTACAATGTAGGCGAGCATGTATTATTCTCCTCCTCATCGGCGGCGCCTAGGGCGGAAAGGGCGTCTTGTTTTTGCATCCATGCGTTCCCATAAATACGGGCAAGACTTCTCCACCCTTTGCTTTGCCAATTCTCTTTTGCCTTCTTGGCATCAAGCCAAGGTATATGGCCGAGGTGCGTTTGAAACTTCCTTGACGGTGGACGCTGGAATTCTTCGCATTCCTTCTCCCAGCGGACAATTTCATGCAGTTCTTCAAGCGACTCAATACGCTCACACGCTTCACGGAGGAGTGTGGGGGCGGCGGCGATGAAGTCGAGGTCCTTGTGGTCATCCTCGTATGTATCAGCCAAACAAATCATGGTGTTTCCAAGATAGGACCCTTGCGGATGCCAGATGAAGACGCCTCCCGGCATATCTTCGTCCGGCTCTTCCGTTCTCCCACTCCAAGACCAGTCTTTGGTGGTCAGGGCATCCAACATCTCCCGTATCTTCTTCACGTCAGGCGTCATCTGTGGCCTCCTGGGAAAGCAAAATATCCCTTGTCCAACTGTGCATCCATGCAAAGTCCTCCTGATAGCCTTTGCACGAATCATGGAACCCTTCGCTATACGCATCTTTGGCGAGGTTCTTCAGCCTCTCCACCTCGGCCAGGAGGGTGGGGACGTCTTTAAACGCTCCAACGATAAATTGAGCATCGGCCTCCTTTACAAGAGCCCCCAAAATGTTTCGTTGCGGCCCTTCACGAAAGAGAAGTTCCAAACCGATTGGCCTGCCGTACCAATCAGGAATATATTGAACGGAAATAGACCCCTTTGTCGCTTTCTCCGACCGCTCCCGTATTTCCTCAAGCTGTTGTTTGGTCAGCATGGCCTCTCCTTTCAAACTTGTCGCAGTAGCCCCAATGCGCCGATTGCCGATCCCGCACTGAGCACCAGATCTGGCGGTCGCCAACGCCTGTCGCCTTGGCACAATTCCGACAACAGAACGGCGTGCGAGAGGTGTAGTTGTAAAGCGTGTTGGGGTTCATCCCTCCACTCCCCTCACTTCCACCGCCCAGACAAACGGGTTTGTTTCCCACCCGAGGCCGCGCTTGGCGTATTTGGCGTGCCAGGCATGCTGCATGGGGATAAAATGGCCCAAGCCGTCGTCGATGAACCCGCACAACTTTGCGTCAGCATGGGAAAGCTCGTCGAATCGCACGCACCTCACCCCGACCACCTCCAGCGTGATCCTGGACGCCCAGGCCGGCATGGTCGCGGGGGAACGCCAGCGCTGGTCAACTTGCGCATTTGGGGATGTCTCGCGATAGACGACGCGGCCGTTCTCCACGATATCGCCACCGCCTGTCGTCGAGGCTTTAACGACTTCTCCCCATGCCTCCCGGCAGCGCAGCCGGTCCCCGGGGACGCCGAGGGGGCAATTGTCCGGCAGTCCAGACCGATATTTGCCTTCCCCAACGTAGTGCCAAATCTCGTCTCCATGGCCCATGAGCGTTGTTGTGGGTTGCGGCTTCACCGGCCTGACGACCAGCCCCTGTTTATCGTCCAGGGCGGCGAGGACTTCGTGTTCGGAAAGATTTACAGAGCGCGTTGTGGTCATATATTTATTTCCAAACAGGGACATGCGGCGGCAAGCGCGGCCTTTGCGTCTATCATGGCGCATTCTGCCCGTTGCGTGGCCAACTCCAAGGATTCCACTGTGTCCCCATTGCCAGCCGCGACATAAGCTTCCCAGGATGCAGCCCATGCAGCGTACAGGGCCTTGTCAAAAGCGACTTGCGATAGAACGCGTGGTGTCATGGGCGCGCCCCCTGCCATTCTGGCAAGTCAAAGTAATGCAGCGCCCGCATTGTTTTTTTGCCGACAAGTATTTGGTCGTCGGCATCCATGGAAGCAACCGCAACTTCAATTGCACCAAGGAAACCAAGAAAGTCTTTTTGGTAGTAGGTATCGCCATTCTCGGTCATAGAATAGACATCAATTTCCTTGAATTCGCAGCCCATGCAGATTGGACCGCGCCGCGTTGTAAGACACGGAGCGGAGTCCGGTATTTTGCGGCCGCAGTTGACGCATTTTTGCGGCGAGAGGGTGAGGGCGGTCATGACCGTGCCCCCCGCAACTCGTCGATGAGGTGGCGGACCAAATGGCGCACGTGAGGATTCGCACTCCACCCCTGGCGCGGCCACTTTGCATAGACAATGATTTGGCCAATGGCCTCTGGACTCTTCACGACAAGATATGCAAGCGGGAGGTCTTCCATTGAACAAATAAAATCCCACCCCTCGTCATATTCTTTGTTCGTGTAGTTCGTTGAAACCGGAGTGCTTGCAGTTGGCTCCCAAAAGTAAATCGGGGATTCACCGTCGCGCTCCAGCCGTCCGAACTTCTCCGTCAGTTCCTCCCAGGCTTCTTCGGCGGTCATGATGCATTCCTATTGTTTTTCGCTATCGTCCTTTCGCACAACTCCAAGGCAGTTTGCAGATTACTATCCGCTATCCCATTTACCCCTTTGGGGTATATTTTATGAAAGAACGCCTGTTGCCTTTCGGTACACTGGGCAAGAGCGTCCTTTATTGATGACCTTAAAAACTCTTTAACATCGCTACGGTTTGTTGTGATGGACATGACTATTCCACCCTCTCGGCCTGCGCCAGGGCGTAGGCGGCAATTTCACGGGGCTTTGCCGCTTTGACTGTTTTGCCACCACATAAAGGGCATCGCATGAACAACCGAACCCACCAGGGCGACTGGCTTGCCCAAGATGTACGGCGTCCGACAAGCCCGCACTCCGGACACACTGCATCGCTGCCGTCCCTGATATGCTCCAGCGCCGTCTTGTAGATCGCTTCGCGGGTGGTCATGGCTGTTTCTCCATCTCGGCCAGGATAGCGCGGGCTTGTCGTGCAATGGCCCCGACTTCGACCGGAATAGACCCATACGGCTCTCCGTCTCCCCGGTTGTAGCGATCTTCGTCGTTTGCATAGGCGGCTAGGGCTTCCATATATTGCCGCTCACGCTCATCATTCCTGACATCGGATAAGATTTGCTTGCCACGCTCATAGCCGGCATCGACAATGGCATGCTCCTCGTCGGTTAACGGGCGATTGGCTTCTCGGATGAGGACGCGTTCCTTTGCCTCTTCGCTTTTTCCCCAGGCGGAACACTCGGCGCGGTCGCAGGTCTCGGGATCGTGCGGACAGGTGTCGCAACGCTCCCCGACCATTGTGCTGGCGTCGGAGGGAGGGGAGGGCAGGGCAGCGGCAACCGTGTTCGCGATCTGCGCCAAGACGTTATAAGGTCCGGCGGGATCATCCACGCCATCGTCGGCCAAGCGCTGACAACGAAGCAACGCCTCTTTCACCAGGCCTTTCGCCTTTATAGCCCTTTTAAGATCTCCCCCGAGGAGGCTCCAACCGGCAGCGCGATAGCCTTCAACAGGGGTTGGAATTCCCAGGGCCGCGAGAGACCCCAGAAGGAGGGTGTCCAGTTCGGCAAGCAGGGCTTCCGCCCGTTCGGCCCTTTGTGTTAGGTCCGAAATTCGCATATTTCGTTCGCGGCAGGCGTTAAAAAGCCTTTTGTTTATGTCTTCTACTCGTTCGGCCCTGGCGGTGGCGGCGTCACGCTCGGCGCGATACGACTGGACTGTAGAAATATCGTCGGTGTTCACCATTTTTTGAGCTTCACGCCACAACTCGATGTTTTCTCTAAATGCCTGAGAATTCACCATCCCGGCGGGCAGTCCTTGAACGATCATTGTATATGACAAAAGACTGGCAATATGATTGCCGATCCGATCTTGTTCGTCCTTAGCAATCATCTCTCCGACTACATCATTGCAGGCTTTTTTATATCCATCGCGCTGCCGTTCCACCTCCTCCGCCCGCTGCCGCATGGCCGTGAGGGAGGACTCGGCGGAAGAGGCGCGATCAATGGCCGGCTTGACGTGATGCTCATAGAGACCAAGCAACTCGCGTTTGATGGCCCTCTGCTCCTTGCGATCAAGGAGGCCGAAGTCGTGACGCCACGTCATGCACATAGACAACAGGGCGGTATCGGAGATTGGATCAGGCATTACGTTCCCCTTTGATCTTGGTAAGTGCGGCGCGGGCAATGTCTCCATTGTCCACGATGATTGGAAGTTTGTGCCTGCCAAGGAACCTATAGTTATTGTAATTGGCATACCATTGGAGCACCTCCACCGCCTCATCCCGTTCCCGCACGACGGCGTCACGCTCGGACCGCGCGTCTACCAATGCCTTTCTTATTTTTTCGGCCCTTGCAGCAACAGCGTCACGCGCTTCCATCGCCTTGCAGGCTGCCTTCTCGTCTCGGTCGGCCTGCTCCCGTATCTCGCGCACGATCCCAGCCAGTTCCGAAAGCATCGGCCTGTCCCCAACACCCAACGCGGCGCGGATATCGGCAAGGGTGGAGAGAAGGTTGTGAAGCTCGGCTTCGTGGTCGGTGAAGAGGACGTAATCTCCCTCATCGTATTTCTTTGCACACGGGGCCATGTTGGGGGCGTACCCAACAATATACCGCTGGATGCTCATTTCTCACCTCGCGCCGCACGGAGAGCGTTGCCGAGCTGGCATTTTGGAGAATGACCACTGCGCTTCTCTTGTCTACATATGGGACAGTACCTGTTGATGGTCATTCCATCGCCGCGTGACCATTCAACTGCTTTCAACGCCTCAAGCATGGCCAGCGCGGCGAAAAACAACTGCCCGTTTGCCATGGTCTCCCCTGCCTTGGAATGATCCCCGCACGGCAGAGCGACACCAGACACAAGGATTTGCCGTCCATCAGGCCCGTAGATTTCGCCGAAGTCGTTCATCGTCCACGGGCCTGGAGTGTGCTTTGCGTCCATTCTCTCCCCCAACAAAAAGACCGCCGTAGCGGTCTGTTATGCGGCTATTCTTGATTTAGCCTTTCTATCCCGGTGTTTGTAAAACCATTGCATCAGTCGCAGCCGCTCGTCATTTGTCCAGCCCATGAACTTTTGATCCTCGGTAACGACATTACAGGCCAGAGCGTCGAGCCGATGGAACCACATGGGTAACGCCTTGGCTTTGTGGTCCTCGATCCAGTTACATCGGCACCAAGCTTCGGCCGGATCGGAATCGAAACCGACCAGCGCATAGGAGCGGATGGCGCTTTGTGGGACTCCTGCCCGGAGCAACCGCCCTTGCGCGATCTCCCAGGAGTCAGCCTGACGCATGTTGTCCAGGGCCAACCGCACGATCGGGCGCTTGATCCTGGCGATGCGTTCGGCGTGGTGCTCGTTGAGAAGCCGGCAGTCCACGCCCTGGTTGAAATCGCACCAGCCCCACCGTTCAAGGCGATCCATCACGTGGTCGAAATGCTTAACACTGGCGGCGAAAAGGTTGTTGTCGGTGATGATCGGCAGGTCAGGCCAGTCTCCGAGCTCCCGGAAGCCACCCGGCTCGACCAAACCACGTCCGATGGCGCAGAACCCGCATTTGTTCGGGCATCCGGTTGTAGTTCTCGTGGCCATGGGGTTGACCCGCTGCAACACGCCGGAGTGGTTGGTCCCGATGGTGCACCCCGGGATGCCGGCCAGATAATCCGGCATGAGTTGCACGGCCGGGCCTCCGACAATGGTACCGTTCGCAAAGCCCCGGATGAGTATTTGGCGCACCTCTGGAAGGTTCCACGTGAACGGAACGGAAACGTGGACAACGCCGTTCTCAAGCCACCACGTCGGGCCTCGCGGCCAATCTGGCATGGCTATTCTCCAATATAAAAGACCGCCCATTGGACGGTCTGTAAAAGTGTGGTCTTCAACCTGGGCACGGTACGGCTAATGGAAGCTCGAAACCATCGTTACGCCCGTTCGCTACGCAGGCCGGCGCTACGCCTCGATACGCTTTTTGATCCAATGCACCGTGCCCAGGCAGAAGCGGCCCCTCGCGAGAAGGGCCGGTCAAAGACAGGGCTACCGTGCCAGGCCGCAGCGACCGGGGCGCTCGGGGTCACGCTCGCGAACGAATTGCAGATAAAACCCGCAACCATCGTCGTCCGGCTCTCCAGCAACTTCCCATCCAGAACCTTTAGGATGATCAAATTGTTCAACTGGAGGGACCTCTTCTAATTCGCCAGGCTTTGGATAGGGGAGGCGTGACTGCTTGCGCAGGCATGGCGCTTCGTTCCAAACCCAACATGCACATCGACTACCCATGCAATCCTCGCGGAAGGAACCTCCGCCCCTTTCCCCGGCCATCGGACACCATTTTGTTTTCGCTTCGACTTCGGTCATACCTCTTTTACCCTCCCTGCCTCGACTTCTCCCTCGCCTACACATTTTATCCGTAGCCCCCGCCCCAAATCACGCGCCTCGGTCATGGTCCATGTTTTGATGTAGCCCCCGCCTTTGGCAGGGACCCGGACGAGTGAGCCGGGCGCGGGGAAGATGGGGAGAACGGTTTGTTGCTGGGTCATATCCCAGCGCCTTGGTCCAGGAATGCGTCTTCCGCTTTGTCCGCCAGTTTGCGGACCTCCTGCATCTTGTCGTAAAGAAGCGGGGCCGTGTCTCGGCGTTGTTCCTTCTCATAAAGCCTCTCCAGTTCCGGCCACGCCTCGACGAATGGCCTCCATCTCGGGAATATCGCGGCGACTTCGGACAGCCGCTCCCGCCATCCAGGGATGGCCTGAAGGAGCTTGTGGCAACGAAGGAAGTCGGAAGGGTCATAGGGAATGTCGAATTGGCCGGGGCAGCAAGCTGTCGGAGATTTCACAACACCCATAAGCACGGCCCAAATAGTCTTGGATGAAATTCCCGTACGTCCTTTGATAATCCACTCTTCCGGTGTCATACCTCCTCCTAAAATGGGTGAACCAATTCCAGCTTGCTCACCCGGGGCCAGTACATCTTGTCCTTGGCCTTGGTTCCGCTTGGGACGCGGACGATGTAGGACTCGTGGTCGCGTCTCGAACCTCCATCGATGGCCGCCGCCGTGCAGCCGGGGAAATGTTTCTCAAGGTCCATTCGATAGGGCGGCTCCATGATCGGTATGACAAGCACGATCTCCCCCTGCTTATCTTTGAACGACGACCACCATTTTACCTTGTCACCGAGCTTGAACTTCTTCATCGGACTTCCTCTCCGTACCCATGCGTTTTCCAACACTCATCGCAAAAAGGTCCTTCGCCCTCATCATTGAAAAGGCTGTCTTCCCCAGCGCCGGCATGTCCCGTTGGTTCGCCGCACTCACAACAATATTCCAAGGTGCAACCGGGATAGCGGGCGTTGACGGCGGAGTGCTGGTCCTGGGAAATCGCTCGTTTTATGCCCGAGTCGCGTCGGCTTTTCTCTCGGTCGATCCAGTCCACTCCTTCCTCCCTTCCACCTCCCTCAACTGCCTCCGCGCCCTCGCCCTCCACGGCCACGGCGCGGCCTGCCTCTCGAACTCCTTCACGCGGCGGCGGAGACGGTGGACGGCGACGGTTTGCTTGCGCTGCTCGTGCATGTGGCCTCCCTCTTGGCCTTTCGGGCGGCTTCGGCCTTGGCCCGGGTGATGAGGCGGTCGAACCGGGCCAGGGCCTGCGCGTCGGTGATGATCTTGGGGGGCATGGCTAGGCGGCCTCCATCCGAAACAGCCCCATGGCCTCGTCGGGACACATCCTGGACCAGATGTTTCGCGTCACCTCGACATCCTGCCGGCAGTACACGGCAACCTCGTCCACGCGGTCGGCGCGCCAGTAGTCGAACACTTTTGACCCATCCATGCCGGCGGTCTTACCTTCGAGCCCGAAAAACCGGGCCAAGTCGTCAAGACGCCCCTCGCCGCGATAGTCCGCACCAAGCCACATTTCGCGCAGGTCCACGATGCGTTTGTCGTAGCGGCCCCAAGGGAAGAAATCGGCCATGGCGGGGATGCGATACTTCCAGGCCCGGTGGCGCAGCCAATTGCAGTCAAAGGCCCGGCTGTTGAACCCAACAATGGATGGGCGCTGTACGTGGCCGAGATCGGCGCGAAGGCGCGTCCAGAAGTCCAGGATCAGGCCCTCCTCGTCATCGCCATCGTTCTGGACGGACTGGGCCGGCTCGTTGTCGATGGCCCAGCCGATGACCAGGATGCGGCCAAGGTGTGACTTGAGGGATTCGGAGCGCCAAGCGGTCTCGATGTTTTCCTTTTGGTAGGCCGCGATCTTGTCCTTGTCCTTGTAGTTCGCGGGGGCCTTGACGGTGGACGGATCGGGCGGCGTGGCGGAAGGTATGGTCTCGATGTCCAGGGTAACTATACTAGACATTGGCGGCCTCCCGGGCGCTTTCGGCATCCAAAAAAGATGCGACGGTTGGGTCCATCCCGCCTTCATCTTCGGGCATTTCGTCCATACGGCTTGTCGCCGGGGCTGGCTTGAGCTTCCCGGACTTGATGGCATCGATCAGCGTGGACGCTTCTTTCGAAAAAAGCTGAGAAAGGTCATTAAAGTCATTAGCCTTGAGGAATCGACGAGCGGCATCCAAGAGGCCCTGTTCGTCAAAGCCGGCGTCACGGGCGACGTTTTGCAGAAATCCGACTTGCTTTTGTGTAGCCTGCTGGCCTGTTTGAGCTGGCTGAGTAGCGTGCTGCGGCGGGGAAGTCTGTGCCGGCCCGGACTCCGCCTGGGGCATATCCTCAACATCCTGGGTAAAGATATCGGAAGCGGCAGTGGCAGTCAGGACAGCATCCACCATGGCCCGCTTCTTGGCCATTTTTAGGACGGTGTTGTAATAATCGGCGGGGTTGTCGTGTTCGACGCGCTCGACAACCACCCACTTCCCGTCCCGCTTCTGTGGTTTTCGGTTGGAACCTCCGAGCAATTCAGGGTCGCGTGTCTCCCAATACTCCTTGGTGACAGCAACGCCCGGGACCACCTCCTGGCGGAAGCGCCACTTCCCTTCCATGGTGGTCCCAACCCCGACGCCTTCCCCGGCGAATTGGCCGGTTAAAATGGACTGGAGCGCACACACAACACGGTATTCCCGGTGGCCGTGTCCCATGTCACGTTCCTGGATTTCGTACTTGGGCGCGAACCGAAACGTCATGGCGAGTTTTTCCGCCCCAGGCTTGAGCAGTGTCGGCTTGTCTCCGCATCCAGGAATAACCCCGTAATGCTCGCCTTTCTTCATGACGCGTTTCATGACGTGCTGGATCAGGTCGACCTGACCGGCGACGTCTTCAACGGCAAGTGCTGTAGCTGTGGGGACCAAACTGGCATGAGGGATGGCAATATCAGTGTTTTGCATGGCTTAATCTCCTTGACTACTCGCACGCGCTTGTGCGATGGGTTGACTTTCTCGTGATCATCGCTTCCTGACGTTCAATCGAATCGATGATCTCATCCGCGTAAGTTTCATTCTCCCCGTCCGCCCCAGTGTTCCAGCACCGGGGCGGTTCGTTTTTGGCGATCACGGCATCCGCCCCAAATAGAGCTTGTTCATGAGCGCGACACCGCGCAGGGCCGACTCGGCCATCATGGCGCCGACATCTTCCAGGGGCATGGTCTTTGATATGCTCGATGTCCGCCCGATCCTGGGGCCGCAGTTGTCCGCGCTCAACGCAGGCGTCACGGACGGCGGCGTGTTCGGGGGCGATGCGGACAGGGATCACGCTCACAACCCACCTCCTGGCCGCCGTCCGGCCTCCATATTGCGGGCTTGAAAGTCGTCCATAGGCAATTGTTCGACGCGAACTGACGCCTCTTCTTGGAACCTTCGTTCCTCATCGTTGGGCTGCCACCCCTCGCAATCACAGGGTGGCTTGGCGTCCCAAGGGAGGCTTAAGCGGAAAAACTTGGGCTTGGGCAAGCAAGCGGCTTCAATAGCCCCCAAGGCTTGCTTGTCGTATTCGACGCAAGTCCCGCAGTCCGGGTGCAATTTATCGTGCTCAAATCCGGTACACATGGAGCAGGTTGCATAGCTGGGGATGTTCATTTTGGCACCTCGCATATGTTCCCGGCAATGCACCGGGCTTGATATTGCGCTTCGAGTGACGGCCTGGACCATGCGGTGATGGCGATAACTGCCACGATAACGATGGCGACCAGGGTCAGTGACCAGAACGCGTGCTTGATATGGTCAGGCTCATACGGATAGCACATGGCGTTGCATCCTCCGTTTACGTTTCCTCTGCTGCTTACCGGCCCGTTTCCGTGCACGTCGCCGCATGATGCCCATGGTGCCTCCGCTTGGATAAAAGCGGCCCCGGCCAACCCGAGGCCGCCGTTCGAGCACCTGACAGGCAATCCAAACCTGCCAGGGGAGAAACGACGAACCGTGCTCGCCGCTTCTCCAAAGCGCCCCAGGCCGATCCTGGAGCGCCTGGAACATACCCAACCACGCCTCTACTCATGGCTGGGAGAGATGGAACAAAGGTCGCCTTCGGGCATTGCCCTGCCGCTCTTGACGGTCTCGCATGGCGGCCACGCTCGCGGGTGAAAACCGCCTCTTTGCTCCATCTCTAAAGAGCCCCGGCCCACGAACGCAGACCGGGGCGGCGAAACTACGGACCCCTGGCGACCTCGATCTGAGGCGGGGTTAAAGCCTTACGTTCAATCGGCCTACCGGCCTCCACCGCCCACATCGGTGTGCATGGTAGTGCTCCTACGGTTGGAGTTGGTCTTGTTTGCCGTCTCCTGGACGTCAGCGAGCGGCGTTACCTGTACCCTTTGAGGGTGGGCCTAAACTATGGCTCAGCCGTGCAGGCTCCAACCACCTGCCGTGCTTTGTTTGGTCATGCGGCCATAGAGGGCCTGGAACCCTCCGGTCTCGCAGTTGCTCCCGGATCGTCCGGGCGCTCGACCGATCATCGAGTACGGCAACCAGTCCACAATCAGGATGAGCAACGTGCCCTCCTGGGGTTTGCCTCCATCGCGTGGAGCTCCGGAGGCGTTGTTGATAGGCCGCAG
>Ga0070399_1003863_pt1 | contig 12864 bp, 12 predicted proteins | sample BioMet4_FD_61217 | JGI IMG/M metagenome (GOLD analysis project Ga0070399, IMG submission 61217) | Microbial communities from bioreactor (seeded with sewage sludge) at LBNL, California, USA - Biofuel metagenome 4 (version 1) | ecosystem: Engineered > Bioreactor > Anaerobic > Unclassified ... | reverse complement strand
TGTTGACGATGATCTTCCATTCTAAAAACACAGAAAGGAATCTAGAGTTATGTTCAAGAAAATGAGACCGAGGAAAAAGGTCTGCTACTTCACCAAGAACCACGTCAAATATGTGGACTACAAGGATGTTGAATTGCTCAGCCGGTTTGTCAATCCGGATGGCAAGATCGCTCCGCGCAGCCAGACGGGAACTTGCGCCAAGTATCAGCGCGAATTAGCCAAGGCTGTCAAGAACGCCCGCTATATGGGTTTACTCCCTGAGCCGGGACAGCGTTAATCGATTGTGTGACAGGACGAAGTCGTTCTTCCAAACAGGGACGATGGAATCCGTCCACATCCGAAAATCAAGATCGGTCGGAAGGCCGGTCTTTTTTTCATGCCGTCCGTTCCGCGCGTTCTCGGGGGCCCTGGCCAATTGTCTTCCCTGGGCGTAGGGGACGAGCGGCGTCTGGCCCCATAATGCCTTCGAAAGGAACGCTTGACCATCAGATGTACAAGAAACTCTTCGCCGACGTCGATGACAAGTTTGAGCAAGAGGCCCAGAAGCTCGTCAAGCTCGACCTCAAGAAAAAAGGAGAAAGAGTTATGGCTGAAGAAAAAGTACTACGGGACTGGCCATCGCAAGGCGTCTATCGCCCGCGATTAGGGGAAAGATCACTATCAACGGCGTTGAGGTTTCCAAATACATGTCTTACGTCACCCTCGTTTAGAACCTCAAACGGCCGTTGGCCTCGACCGCCGCGGATGGCAAGTATGACGTCGTCGCCGAGGTCCTCGGCGGTGGCTTCACCGGACCGGCCAGAGCGGTCCGTCTCGGCATCGCCTACGCCCTTCTCGTCGCCGGTGAAGACCGCAAGACTCTCAAAGTCGCTGGGATGCTCACACGCAACAGCCGCGCCAAAGAGAGAAAGAAGTTCAATTTGAAGGCCGCGCGTCGCTCCCCGCAGTTCAGCAAGCGTTAGTTCGTTCATTGCGTTTGTTCTCAAAGCCCAATTCACGTTGGGCTTTTTTGTTTTTGGAATCTGTAACCACTTTCTTTTCCCATTAGGAAAAATAACGTTTGATAATCTGCTGGGATTGGCAACAATTACATATACCTTTTGGAGGGTTTATGAAAAAAACATCACGAGTCTGTCTCCTATCTGTCTTCGCTGTTTTTACCTTGGGGGCCTGCCAAGGCAGGGAGTCTGTTTCCTCTTCCCAAAACGATATGTCGAGCGACGACGTTTCCAGTTTCTCCTCTTCCGTTTCCTCAGAGTCTTCAGAGGCTTCCTCGTCTGAGACGTCCTCCGTTTCGAGCGAGGCGGCGGTCAACATGGGCACCTCCTATTTGCTGGTGGCCATCCACCAAATCGTCGTCGGCGGCACAGTTGACATTGCGCAGTACCTCGTTTTGACTCCGTCCGACGCCTCCTGGACTTATGCTTTGGGGGAGACGGATGCCGTCACTGCGGAGGGAACGGTTCTCACTGCGGTTTTCCCAGGCACATTCTCTCTGACGCTGAGTGCCGGAGGGAAAGAGACCACGCTTGAGGGAAGCGTTATCTCCCAGGAAATGAGCGACCTTGACGATTTCGACGCCGAAAACGGCCTCGGGAGCTGCACGAATTATTTGGTGGATTTCTATCATGAGGACGCTTTGATTGCCAAAGCCTACCACAACGATTCTTTCGTTTACCGAAAATCCTTTGACGGATCCTTCGTTAACGGCGGCTACCTCGTTTCGATGAACGACGAGAGCTGCTATTCGTTCACCGCTGACGAAAACAACGCCCCGACGATCGGCGAAACCGTCGAGAACGGCCTTCAGTTCAACAAGTTAGGCGATGCCTTCCCCTTCACAAGGACGGACTTCGTCGACCTTCCATCCACGGACGACGGGAAGAAAACGACGCAGATCGCGATCGTCAACCGGTCGGTCGCCATCCCAGCCTGCACGCAGTATCTCATCGGCGTGGATTCGTCTTCTTTCATGACGCCGGACACCCTGAAGGTCAGCTATAATTCCGAGAACGGATCGGTGAGTTTCGCGTTTTATGGTTCCGGAGTCCACCTCGGCTATTCCTTCGTGATGTCTTATTTCCAGAAAGTGAACGTGATGAACTTCCCTGAGGTATCCTCGATTTGGAACTGGATGATTAACAACTGATTTTCTTCTACGCGTCGAGCCCCATAATGCCTTCGAAAGGAGGGGAAAGCCTCGCTGGCCTTGGCTTTCAGAGCTTGGGCCGAAGCTTCGGCGGGGGGCCTTCCCTCAATAACCATGGGTCAGACTTAATAACGATCGGTCGGTTCTGGGGTCGGGATGCCATCACGCGGATGCCCGGGGGCGGCCTTTTCGGCATGGCTCCCGAGGTTTGCAGTCGGCGTCCCCTTTAGGAAGAACGGCCTTGTCCAATCACAGATTCTCCCCAACAAAAAAAGATCGGCCAAAAGGCCGGTCTTTTTTCTCTTCCCGTTTCTCCGCCTCTGAACGCCCTTTTCAAACCGTCTTAAAAGGGCTACTGATAAAGGTATTCATACTCGGGGACGCATTTCCATGTATTGAAGTGGAGACGGTGCATCTCTTGGCAGATGAAATCAGCCTTGCCGACAATGCGTTTCTTGGGGGCAAATTCGAAGTATTCTCCATTGACATAAAGAGAGAACATTTTGGTGTTGACCTCTTCGATGAGGCGGAAATAGATCTTATAGGATAGATCTAGACGGAAATCCGCGTCATCTTTTGTCCCCACATAATGCAAGCCTTGGTGATCGAGAGTGAAAATGCCTTCGCCCACCACTTCGCTGGAACGGGTTTTGTCTTTGACGTAGTGGTCCGATGGCAGGGTGCCGATGGTGGTTTCGAAAGAAAAAGAGTAATCGGGATCATTTCTGATTTCGTCAATCACGCATTTTCGTTCCCAAAGAACCCATTTGTCGGGGTATTTAAAATGGTGTTCGATCTCCTTTGAGGGGATAAGCTCAAGGTATTCATTGGAGTGGTAGGAGAATCCGCACTTGTAGCAATGGATGTCGTCGCCCTCGCCATGCATGTGGAATTCTTCACCGCAGTTTGGGCACTTATAGCAAATGTCCTCCATTCCCTCGCAGCCCTTCCCTTTGCTATCCCACATAAAGTGATGTTTTTCTTGATAGTCGTAGTCATCATGAAAGAATTCTTTCATCAGGCGTTCTTCAATCTCATCTTCGCAAAGTTTCTCCAAGTCTTCCGGAGAGAATATCCGATAGACCGTGACTTCGCTCCCACCGCCATAACGGTAAGTGGAGGAGAAAACTGGGGCGACAAGAGCCTGACCTTCGAAACGAGCGAAATAAACCGGCACGTGGCAATGTTTCAACAGGTGGCCGATTCCGGTGATGACCCGTTCATTGATTCCGGTGATGGTGGCGAGGCCTTCGGGGGCCATCGTAATGACGCCTTTCTGTTTAATCAGCGAAAGAATGGCTTTCATGCCGACTGGATCCATGCAGAAGTTCTTCTTGGGGAGAATCTGTTGTTTCTTGAAAGCCCAAGCCAGATGGCTGCGGAAAAATTCGCAATAACCTGCCACCATGTTGAATTTTTTGGGATAGAGAGCTTTGACGATATAAGCGTGGTCAAGTCTCGAGAGGTGATTCCAAAGAAGAAAAGCGCCGCCTTTCTCTTGCTTGATGTCGTCTATCATGGTGATCTTCGGATTGAATTTTGCAATTTGAAAATCGACCATGACCATCTTGTAAAACCAATAGAAAAAAGTATTGGGCTGCCGATACTTCCGGCGGCTGAGCTCCTGCGGCAGAGTTTCTTTTTTGTTCATTGTTCGACCCCTAGAGTACTTTTGTTATACCCCAAAAGGTTAATCTTGTCGTTACCAAGAATTTTCCTTTGGCAGAAAATAAGATCTTATCAACATTCTAAAAGAAGACTTCGGCCGAACATTTGGCTCGGTCGGAGTTCGCCTCGTTTATTGTTTTTTGGTTATTGAGCCTTGGGTTGTTTTTCACCAACCCTAGGTTTCAAGAGCCATCACAAAGCATCAGCCCGGCGGCTAAATTAAGCGTGATCAAGCAAACAGCAATCCCATTATCGCATAACATCCGATTTCGTAAGAGTAGCCAAGACGGTGGTAGAGGAGGTGGACGACATCGGCTTAGAAACCGGCATCCATTAGAATGATGTTCAGCCGCCTTAAAACTTTTTTGTTTCACAGATTATGGTCCTTTGATTAAAATCTACGCTCCAAACCTAACCTTGGAATGCATCGGCCTATGCCCCTTTCCTCTTTGACGCGTTTCCAAAAACGATATTCTCCTCAAGCTGAAAACCCTCAGGTAAGAATCGAACCGAGGATTTCTTTTGTCGAGCGAGACCTTTGTCCTTCGCTTCTTGGCAGCGGGCACATTGCTCCCTCGGCTCTTTCAAGACCGAGAGACCCCTATTGGGGCGCGGTTTGTTCTCGGGCACGAATTTCGTTGCTTTTTATTCATTTAATGTGGTTTTGCTGGTGATATTTTCAATAAAAGCCTTATTTTTTACCGCAAATGGGTCAGCCATGAAGAAAAAAGGTTTTCGCAAAAGCGAGAAAATCCCACCAAGGAAACGAGAACAGTTTTATTTGCTCGGGGCTTGTCTTTCTCTTTTTTGACAAAGACTCTTATAAAGTCTTTGTTTTTGGTTTTGGCCCTTCAGGTTATAATAACAAGGCTATGACCAAAACCCTTTCAAAACTCCGACTTGCGACTTTCATTCTTTTCCTAGCTCAAATAATCGGGGTTGGGGCCACTTTGATTCTGTGGATTTTTAACGTCGGTGGTTTCTCCGATTCGACTCATTACAGCCAGAATGTTCTCTTCATCTTGGTTGGCTTCGTGCTGTTCGTTGTCACCGACGCGTTGTTTATTTGGTTCAGCTTGATCCATGTGAACAAGCTCCGGCAAAAGAACGATGTCGAGGCGGCTCGTCTCGTAGGTTCCGATGTCCAGGAGGCTTATGACTTTGGTCAAATTGGTCTCGTGGTGGTGGATGAATCCAACGTCATCATGTGGGCGAACGCATTATTCAAAGATCGGCAGATCGATCTAATCGATACCCAGATCTTTGAGTGGCTGCCCACTCTCAAGGATTTGGTCAATGCCCCGGTCAACAAGGTTGTCAAAGTTGAAATCAAAGGTCGCCAATACGATGTGAAATATCTTTCCGAGCCGCGGCTCTACATTTTCAAGGACGTTACCGAATACGAAAACGTGGTCAATTATTCGGAAGAACACGCCGTCGTTTTGGGTGTGATTCAGATCGATAACTTCAAAGAAATTGCTTCCGAAACCGATGAGTCGGCGGATGTCGTGAACAAAATTCGGGCGATCATCGCTGATTATTGCCGCGACAATGGCGTGTTGCTCCGTTGGGTGCGCACCGATACCTATTTCAGCGTTTGCGATTATGGCTCCTTGCAGAAAATGGAGGATGATAAGTTCTCCGTTCTTGAAAAGGTGCGTCAGGCTGGCGCCAAACTGGATAACCCTCTGACTCTTTCGATTGGCTTTGCTCATGACTTCCCCGACATATCCAAACTGAACGAAATGGCGACTCAAGCTCTCGATGTTGCTCTTTCGCGGGGTGGCGATCAAGCCGTCGTTTCTCAATACGGCGCCGAATTGCGTTTCTTCGGCGGCAAGACCGCCGCGGTCGAGACCACTTCGAAGGTTAAGGTTCGTTCGGTCGCTGACTCGATTATCTCGTTGATTAAATCTTCCTCGAACGTCTATGTCATGGGCCACCAAGACATGGATATGGATTCCTTAGGCGCCGCCATGGGCATCGTCGCGATCTGCGATTGGTGTGGGAAACCTTCTAAGGTCATCTACAATCCGAAGCTTGCCGAAAAGAAAACTAAGATGGCATTTCAAAGCACTTTCTCTCGCGATGTCTTTGATAAGATGACGATTTCGCCCGACGATGCGGTTTCAACTCTCAAGGATTCAACCTTGGTGATTGTGGTGGACATCTCCGTTCCAGAGATGACAATGGCACCGAAAGTTCTTGAAAAGGCCGCCAAAGTCATCGTGATTGATCACCATCGCCGCAGCGATAAATTTGTGGACCATCCGGTCTTGGCTTACATCGAGCCTTCGGCCTCGAGCGCTTCGGAACTCGTGGCGGAAATGATTCGCTTTGCCACCGCCAATCCGCGGATTGAATTGAAGCCGACCTTTGCGACCATCATGCTTTCGGGCATCTTCCTCGATAGTTCTTACTTCAAGAGCAAGTCGACAGGCATGCGGACATTCGAAGCGGCTGAAATCCTTAAGGAATACGGCGCTGATAACTCGGTGGCTGATGACTATCTGAAAGACGAATTCGAAGAATACTCGCTGATCACCAAGATCATCTCGACCATGCAGACGCCGCATTATGGTATTGTCTATTGCGTGAGCGATGATAAAGACATCGTTGAGCGGAGTACCCTAGCCAAGGTGGCCAATCAACTGATGCAGCTTAAAGATATCAATGCTTGCTTTGTCATCGGCAAGACCGATGAAAAGAATGTCCGTCTCTCCGCTCGAAGCGATGGGACAATCAACGTGCAGCTCCTTTGCGAAAAAATGGGCGGAGGCGGTCACTTCACGATGGCGGCCTCAATCTTCCCGAGTCAAACAACGGACCGGGTGGTTAACACCTTAACGACGACGTTGGACGAATATCTCGATCAGGCAAGAGCCAGCGGTGATACGACTGGTGGAGGAGGAAAAATATGAAAGTCATCTTATTAGCGGACGTTTCGGGAGTCGGAAAGAAAGGCGATACGGCCAATGTTTCCGATGGTTACGGAGTCAATTATTTGATTCCGCGGAAATTAGCAGTCGTTTCGACCCCGGAGAACCAAGCCAAACTTGTGCGAAACAATGCCGAAGAAGAAGCGAGACAGCAACAAATGAAGAAGGATGCCGAAGCTTTGGCAGCCCGGCTTGAGCATCTCAATGTCGAATTCACGGCGAAAGTCGGTGGGGACGGCCGGATGTTCGGCACCATCTCTCCGAAGGAAATCGAAGAAGGGATGAAGAAGCAGTGGGATATTGTGATTGATAAGCGCAAGTTCATCGACAAGTATCCGGCCAACGCGATTGGCTATACCCGTTTGAGGATTGAGCTCTATAAAGGCTCGGCCGGCCAAGTGATCGGCACCATTAACGTTCATATCACCGAGGAGAAATAATGGCGAAGATCGTTTTGCCGTCGAACGTCGAAGCGGAACGCTGCGTTCTCGGATCCATGCTGATGGATCCCTCTGCCGCATCAACCGCCCTTTCCGGGCTGACCGAAGAGGTTTTTTCCGATGTCGATAAACGAAATCTCCTCGTTTTCAAGGCGATGGAAATTCTGGCCTCGCACAACGCGAGCATTGATGTCCAAAGTGTCGCCGACACGTTAAACAACCTAAAAACCTACGACGATGCTGGCGGCTCCGAATACTTGATGGAACTCATTCAGTCCACTATCTCGCCCGACAATATCGACCACTACGTCAAAATCATCAAAGATCAGGCTGTATTGCGCGATTATCTCCTGCAAATCCAAGCTATTCAGGACTCTTATGCCAAGGGCGACGTCCCGGATATCGGCGAGTTCTTAGCTACGTCGACCACCTCGCTTCAAGAGATTGCCTCCAAACGTTCGGTAGGCGAATTCAAAGACGCCAAAACCATCGCCACGGCCGTGGAGATGCAAATTCAAAAAGAAGCCAATACTGATAACCGGGGCTTAACCGGTCTCGATACCGGCTACAAGAGGCTCAATAAGTACACCCATGGTTGGCAAAAGAGCGATTTGATCATCATTGCGGCCCGTCCGTCTGTCGGCAAGACCGCTTTCGCCCTCAACCTCGCCGTCAACGCGGCCCGTTATCAGGATAAGCCTGTTGCGGTCTTCTCATGCGAAATGCCCTCCGACCAGGTCATGAAACGGTTGATTGCCAATTTTTCGCTCGTCAAACTCGAAAAGATTCAAGCGGGTCCGCTCGACGAGAAAGAACTTGGCAAGGTCTCCTCGGCCGTCAATACCCTCAGCAACACCAAACTCTATATTGATGACACGCCGAACCCTAAACTCGGCGATTTGGTCAGCAAGGCAATGAAACTGCAAGACAAACTTCAAAGCGAACACTCCGATCTTTCGATGATCGTCATTGACTATCTCAACTTGATTACGACCGAAGGACAATACGACTCACGCGCTAACGAGGTCAGCGTCATCACCAAGACCTTAAAGCAACTCGCTCGTCAAATGAAGATTCCTGTCATCGCTTTGGCCCAACTCAATCGTGATGTTGAACAGAATGATGGCCGAATCCCGATGCTGTCGAACCTTAAGGAGTCCGGCTCAATCGAACAGGACGCCGATATCGTTCTTCTCATGTATCGGAGTGACTATTATCGGAATTTGGGCATCGGCGACAACAAAGGACAAGGCGGCCACAAGTTTGGCAAAGATGATTACACCCAGCAATTGGAGCAGCAGGTTCAACAACAATCACAGCAAGCGGGTAAGGACAACGGCATCTCCGTCGTTTCGATCTCCGTCGCCAAGAACCGCAACGGCCGCACCGGCGTCATCACCTTGCTCTTCGATAAGAACCTTCAACGTTTTGACACGCCTTCCTTTACGCTTGAACAAGAAGAAGCCAAGAAAAATGGCGTTGTCCTCGATGCGGATGACGACGGCGGACAATGATTCGTTTTTTGATCGTCGGAAGCGGTTCAAAGGGGAACGCGACTCTCGTTTACGATGAGACTACCCTTTTTCAGATTGATATGGGCCTTTCCTTCAGTCGGATCAAAGAGGGTCTTGAAGAGATCGACCACACCAAAGAAGACATCAAAGCGATTTTGATCACCCACGAGCATAGCGATCACATCGACGGCTTGCCGGTTGAACATGATGTTCCAATCTATGCGAGCGAGGGCACCCTTTTTAATCCCACGAAGGTAATAACCCCGCAAAAAGGCTTTGCTTTAGGGGATTTCATGATTACGCCGATCGGCGTTTCCCACGATGCGGCCAATCCGATTGGTTTCATCATCAAACAAGAACAAGAAAGCTTGGTCTACGTGACTGATACCGGCTACCTTTCTGAAGAAAACCTCGCTTTGATGAAAGGAGCAACTTATTACATTCTCGAGAGCAACCACGATTACAAAATGCTGCTCCATTCCCATCGACCCGCTTCCTTAAAACACCGGATTCATAGTGATGTGGGCCACCTCTCAAATTCCGATTCCGCCCACTACGCGATTGAACTGGTCTCCCCCGAGACCAAAGGGTTTTATTTGGCCCATCTTTCCGAAGAATGCAACACGCCGGAACTCGCCAAGGAAGCCTACCAATACGCCTTTGAGCAAGCGGGGCTTCTTTTTCCACAAGACCACGTGATTTGCGCCAAGCAATGGGAGAGTATCCGCGGAGGCGACTTATGAGGATCCGCATCCTCTGCGTCGGCCACCTGAAGGAAGATTATTGGCGTGTTGCCCAGGCTGAATATCTCAAACGCCTGTCGCCCTTCGCTCAGGTGTCGATTGAAGAGGTGGATGATCTCCCTTCCAAAGAAAACGCCTCGTTGGCGATGGAAGAGGAAGTCAAAACCAAAGAAGGAGATAAAATCCTTGCAAAACTTAGACCGAATGAGTTTGTCTGCACTTTAGATCTCGCCAAGGAAGAACCAGATTCGATTGCTTTGGCAAATAAGATGATGAAAATGTTCACAATGGGCGGAGCCGAGATTGTTTTCGTCATCGGCGGCTCACTTGGTTTGTCTCAAGAATTAAAGAAAAGGGCGAATGCCTCGCTCTCTCTTTCGAAATTAACGTTCACCCATCAGATGACGCGGATTATTTTGCTTGAGCAACTCTATCGCTCGTTTAAGATCCTCAATCATGAGCCTTATCACAAGTAGGATCGACTTTATCGATTAAGCCATAATGAACCATCGCTTTGGCCCAGCCATCTTTATCGATGTCATCCGTGACATAATCGGCGACCGCTTTGACGTCGGGCAGGGCGCCTCCCACCGCGACTGAAGCTCCAGTGAAGAGCAGCATTTCGATGTCGTTATTGCCATCGCCTAAGCTCATCGCATTATCTTGGGTCCAGCCATAGTATTCCAAGACGGCCAAAATGCCTTTAGCTTTATCGGAATCTTTTGGCATGATATCAACCGCATATTCGTCCCATCTGGCTGCTTTGCAATCCTTTAAGTGCGGCAAGAAGAGCGACTCGTCGAACTCATCGCAGAAGGCAATCATCTGATAGACCGTTCGATCGTAGGGGATCGGGAATTTGCGCGGTTGGGGGAAGCGAGTGCCGTATTTGGCGTGGGCGTCAATCACCCGGTCATCGATCATGTTGATATGGCCTTCGTTCTCTTCGATCAGGGTCAAACCGAATTTCAGCCGGTAGGAGAACTTGATCATGGCACTGACGACATCGGTGGGAATCGGATACTTATAAATTACGACATCGCCGATGGCGGCGCAGGCGCCATTCATCATAACGAGGCCGTCCGGTTTTACGATATCGAGGATGCCTGTCTTGCGAATAAGATAATAATTGCGGCCTGAGCATAAGAAGACTTTGATTCCCTTCTTTTGCATCGCCCGGATCGCATTGATCGCACTGGGGGGAACGTGATTGGTCACGTGACTAAAGAGGGTAGCATCAATGTCTGTGAAAATGATTTTAATGTCCTTAGGACTTCCCATAAAAATAACCCTCCTTTCACATTTTAAACCACTTAGGGTATATTTAATTGCGTTAACTCTATGCTTTACCCTGAATTTGGTCAATACAAATCGTATGTCGATCCCACGAACGACCTAGTGAATGCCTATTTGACCCCGGAAGGCCATCTTTTTTATGTCGAACCGGGCTTCTATTATGCCTTGATGAACCTCAAGGAAAAGCGATGGGAAGATTTCCCGCGAGTCATGGCGGCCATCGCGACAATCATCAAAGAGAATCCCAAAGTTGTCTTTACGGGCAATTTCGATTCGCCTTTCATCGACAAAGAAGGCTTTCTCTACCGGGAGATTGGCGACATCACCGATCCCCTAAAAATCTTCGTCGAAGACAAGAGCCGCGGTAGCGACTATGGAGATTAAATGAAACTTGTCATCATCGGTTTGGGTTATGTCGGCTTAGCCAACGTGGCCTACTTGGTAAGCCATGGCCAGAAGTGTGTGGTGGCCTTTGACTGCGATGAAGCAAAGATATCTTCCCTAAAAGCCAACCATTTTCCTTTTAAAGAGCCGGCGCTAAATGATGTCTTGAGGAAAGAGTGTAAGAAAGTTGTTTATACCTCCGATGCCAAAGACATCACGGATGCTGATGCTTATTTTCTCGCGGTTGGCACCCCAAACAAAGAGGATGGAACTGCGGATCTCTCCTTCCTAAACAACGCGGTGGATACCATCGAAAAGGTTTCGAAAGGTTCGAGGATTGTCATTCGTTCGACTGTCCCGGTTGGCACTGCGAAAAAACTGAAAGATCGCCTAAGTGGTTTCTCCATCATCTCAATGCCGGAGTTTTTAGCCGAAGGTCGTTCCTATGAAGACGAGTCCTCGCCTTATCGCATCGTTGTCGGAGCGGAGGCCTCGGCCGATTTTGAATTTGTTCGGAATCTTCGCAAAAACGATGTCAATAACGGCGTCCCCTTCTATTATATGAGCAATGAGTCAGCCGAATTGACGAAGTATGCCTCCAATATTTTCCTTTCGATGAAAATCAGCTACGTCAATGAAATGGCCCGCCTCGCGGAAGCGCTGGGGGCCGATATTACTGACGTGGCTTTGGCGATGGGCGCCGATCCCCGAATTGGCCACGCGATGCTAAAGGCCGGGCTTGGCTATGGTGGTTCTTGCTTCCCAAAAGATGGGATGGCTCTTTTAGAGACTGCTTCGAAAGAGAATCTTTCGCTTCTTTTGCCTCAGGCAGCCGCGGCAATCAATGTTTCCCAGCCTCTTTATTTTTTCAAGAAGATCGAGAAGCGCTTTCCAACGCTTAGCGGCGTGAAAATTGCCTTATTGGGATTGGCTTACAAAGCAGGCACCTCCGATCTTCGGAATGCCTTATCGCTTGTCTTGGCCAAACTCTTTTTGGCAAAAGGCGCTGCATTATCAGCTTATGATCCTTCCGAAGGCGCGCGCAAGGCCTTTGCTCAGGCTTATCCTTCTATTCAGCTCTTCGCAAACAAAGACGATGCCCTTAAAGGGGCGGACGCCTTAGTGATCGTGACCGAGGAAGGCGAGTTTGCCCAACTCGATGAAACGACGCTTCTCAAGGAGATGAATGGCCGTGTCATCTTTGATGGTCGCAATCTTTATTTGCCTCGTCATTTTCATTACTTCGAATATATCTCAATTGGTCGTGCGCCCACAAAGCCCGATATCGAATAATATTAAAAGGTTTAATTCTTTTGAGGTCTTCGGTTATATCGGCAAGCCGCCGAGCATTTTTGTCTTCGGATTTTTTCGGTGGTGGTATAAAGAATCATTCATCCATGGTTGCCGGAGTGAGAGTTTTAGGGACTAAACAACAGATAGATGGTTAAGAAATAATAACTTTCTCTTTTCCAATAACGGTTGCTGTGTCAATCGATGATTGAAACAAAAAAAGAGAACGGGAACGATCCCACTCTCTTGGACGGTCGATGAGGCAACTAGTTGTTGTAGACCGGACGAAGGCTTCGCATTGACATCCACATAACCCGTAAACCGAATAAGAAGATGTAAGCGAGCTGAGCGTAAGCGGGGAAGGCAAAGCCAATAAGAGAAAGAATGGCTGGCGCGAGCGCTGCCCAATAGGCGATCTTTTGGCACTCCCAGAAGGTGTAA
>Ga0070399_1003856_pt1 | contig 12884 bp, 13 predicted proteins | sample BioMet4_FD_61217 | JGI IMG/M metagenome (GOLD analysis project Ga0070399, IMG submission 61217) | Microbial communities from bioreactor (seeded with sewage sludge) at LBNL, California, USA - Biofuel metagenome 4 (version 1) | ecosystem: Engineered > Bioreactor > Anaerobic > Unclassified ... | reverse complement strand
ACCCATAATACGGCGGCTCATCATACGGCCTGCGACAACAACGTCGCGCTGCTCGTCATCCTTGAACTCAGCCTTTATTTCGGTTGAGAATGCGTTCGTTGGAAACTCTGCTGCTGGATATGGATTAATACCCATATCGCGCAGTTCTTGAAGACATTGTCTACGAATTATCTCCTGTTCACTTAACTCTAAAACGTTCATATTATTATTTCGAATATATTCTTGTTCCAAGGTGCAAAAGTAATAAATAAATCTGAATTTGAACTGCTTTTTATATTTTTTATGTATATTGCGTCAATCGATGCAACATATATCGAGAATTATTCGTATCTTTGCACGCATTTTAGAATAACCGAGTGCTTGGTAAACCTCGTAAAAAACAAGAAAATGAATAAAGCAAAAAGTTCAGTAAGTGTGCTGTTTATGCTTTTCAGTATATTCTTCTGTGTTTGTCTTATTACGGCAAACGTCTTGGAAACAAAGCAAATTTCTATTGGTGGGATCAGTCTCACCGGTGGACTAATCGTATTTCCTGTGTCTTATATCATCAACGATTGCGTATGCGAAGTGTGGGGATATGGCAAGGCCCGTCTGCTTATATGGATTGGCTTCGCAATGAACTTCTTTTTTGTGTCTTTGGGTGCGTTGTGTGATGCCATTCCTGGTGCTCCTTATTGGACTAATGATGCAGGCTTTCATGCCGTTTTCGGTCTTGCTCCACGTATAGCAATGGCTTCGTTTGTGGCTTTCATCGCTGGTAGTTTTGTCAATGCCTATGTCATGAGCCGAATGAAGATTCGTGATAAGGGTAAAAACTTCTCTGCACGTGCCATATTGAGTACCGTTTTTGGTGAGTCGGCAGACTCTGTGCTCTTTTTCCCTCTTGCTCTTGGTGGTGTAGTTCCTATGGAGGAATTACCTAAGCTCATGTTGTGGCAAGTGGTGTTGAAGACGGTCTACGAGATTGTTGTTCTTCCAGTCACCATTAAGGTAGTGAAGTTCTTGAAGTTGCATGAAGGTGAGGATGTATACGACAATGGAATTAGTTATAACATATTGAAAATTTTTAATATCTAGAATATGGAAAGAAAAGACGAAGGATTGCATGCTCTTGGTGCAAAGACTAAGTATAGCATGGATTATGCTCCAGAAACACTTGAGACATTTACCAACAAACATCCTAATAACGATTATTGGGTACAGTTTAATTGTCCTGAGTTTACGTCATTGTGTCCAATCACTGGTCAGCCAGATTTTGCAGAAATACGTATTAGTTATATTCCAGCAGAGAAAATGGTTGAGAGCAAGAGTTTGAAGTTATATTTGTTTAGCTTCCGCAATCATGGTGACTTTCATGAGGATTGTGTAAACACGATTATGAAAGACTTGATAAAGCTTATGGAACCGAAGTATATTGAGGTTACTGGTTATTTCACTCCACGTGGTGGAATTAGTATTTTCCCGTATGCTAACTATGGTATGCCAAATACCAAGTATGAAAAGTTGGCAGAACATAGATTCTTTAATCATAATATGGATAAATAATAATTGCGGCAAATTTGCCGCATTTTTTTTATTGTTTTAATGATATCATATATTGTGTTGCTGAGTTGTGCATGTTAAATGCAGCAGCTAGAGCCTGTTTTGTTTGTTATTTTGATAGGCATATATAATCCGTACTTAAATACCAACATTTCGTCTGTTATTAAATTTAAAATGAGTTACTACCTTCTTATAATTAGTTCTTGATTTGTAAATTTGCATTTCTTAAAAAAATTAATTATGAAAGTAACTTTTTCTTTATTTACCCAAACATGTATTGACAAACTAAAAAGTAGCGGCAGCTTTTCTACCGCTCACCTTTATAGTTATGCCGTTCGCTCGTTCAGCGAGTTCCTTAATCGTGACGTAATCAGGTTTTGTGACATCAAACCTGAAGTTTTAAAACTTTATGAGAAACACCTCATTCGTACTTCCCATTCCTTCAACACTATTTCCACCTATATGCGCATGCTTCGTGCCATCTACAACAAGGCGGTGATGGCAGGCCTTGCCAAGTTTGTGTTCAATCTGTTTCATTGTGTGTTCACAGGTATCAATCGAAATCACAAAAGGGCGCTTGATGAACCTAAGCTGAGAGAAATCCTTACTGGCGACGTGCAAAGTCCTGTGCTAAAGAGAGTACAATTAATGGCTAGTGCAATGTATAGACTTTGTGGTATGCCGTTTGTAGACTTGCAGTATTTAGGACTCAATTCTGTTGTTGATGGTGTTTTAAAATACAATCGCCACAAGACGGGTACTAGTATCAATATTCCTGTTAATAGAAATATCCGCAAACTCATCTCACAACTCTCTGTTTCAAATTTCGATCTTGGCACAGAGGATGGATATAAACGATATCAGTCATCGCTCCGTAATTTCAATGCTGGGCTCAAACGTCTTGCTAAGGCGTTGGGTATATCTGTTCAAGTGTCGTCCTATACATTCCGCCATTCGTGGGCTACGAATGCTCTCCGCCATCATGTACCCGTCGAGGTGATCAGTTCAGCTCTAGGGCATGCTGATATCAGAACCACGCAGATATATCTCAAGGGTTTCAACGCTGATGAAATCGGAAATGCAAATAGAAAAGTTTGCAAATGTCTGAATGTAAAATAAGTAGCGTAAAAGGTATTTGCGGAAAACACAACACTAAAAAAAACAAAGAAAAAGAATATAAAAAGCTGTTACTTTGTAAGTAATATCTTTCTTTGCAAACATAACATATTTTTCTAATAGTACGATTTTATTTTCATCTATATTAACATCTTTTATAGCAAAAAGCTTTAATATTAACGAAATATACCTATAGGATATAAAAAAGAAGCATTTTACATCCGTAAAATTCTCCCCCATAATTTTATTAATATTAATATCCTGAAACACGACAATCGTTCCAGTCGGAGAGGCTGTATGTTATTTTAATCATATAACTCTATTTCTTATTCTATAATAGTCAAATTTTATTTAATATTTGTAGTAATTCTGCAATTTAAAGAGTAAATATATTCTGTTACTTACAAAGTAACAGAGTTCGTTGTTCGTTATATGATAAAAATTAGCTTGTATAAATATATAATATATATAATTCAATTTAAAATTAACGACTATGGAAAGAAAATGTTTTTTAAAGAAGAGGTATGTTACCCTATTAACAGAAGTGATTGAGCTTGAAACAAGTAATCTCTTAACTGTTAGTGCAAGCCCTGGAGGTTGAGTGAGTTTAATACTAAAAATGTTAATAATATTAGTTTCCGTACCAGCGGCGATTTAGTGTCAGACAACAGCTTAAAGACGCGTGCATATAAAGTTCGCGCAATTATTGCTTTCTGATGTGTGTTGCCATGTTATCATATTTCCTTGATGGGCGATAAATGATTTTTAAGATGATTATTTAATGAATATAGCATGATGAAGATAAAATATCATCAGCAAATGTTGAAAATTAAAACAAAAAAAATGAAATCTAAAAAGAAAAAAACCTACGTGTCACCTCGCGTAAGTGCTTTGAAATTGAACCGGCAACGGTTATTGCAAGTAGTATCTCTACTAATAATGTAGAAGGTTGGACACAGAATTCCGATGATTCGGGTTCAGATGATTGGACAAATTAATAACAAGTAAATTGACTTATACATAATATGAAAAAAATATATTTAATAATAAGTTTGTTCTTATTTCTTATATGTTCATGCTCTACAGAGAGTTTGACAGATACAAATACTTCAAATCAGTCAACAACAGTCTCATTGAGCGCATTGTTACCAAACGGCACTAGCACCAGTGTCACAGAATCAGCAGATGCAACAACTGGACTCATCACTTCTTGGAACAGTTCAGATAAACTTTCAGTCCTGCTGAATACCGGTAATATGGTAGAAATGAGCAAAGATGAGACCGTTAATGGCTTTACAGCTACAGTATCAGAATCGGATTTAAATGCATTTAAATCCGGGAGTATTGTTTATGGAGTGAATAATAACAGTAGTGATCAGATAACAACGTCGCTGCTGGATGGAAAAATAAATACAATAGTTGATTTTACGGGTCAGAATGGATCTTTGGATAATATCTCAAAGTATGATTTGATGTATGGAAAGGGTGATGTGTCAAAATCAATCACTTTCAATCATAAAGTATGCGTCATGAGATTTGACTTATCTTCTACTCACTTGTCTGGAAATATAACTTCTGCAGCATTTTCTTTTGTTCCGTCAGAAACGAGTACATCTTTATTTGCTGATAAAGAGACTTATAATTTTGGAGCAACTTCTGACTCTACATTGGTAAATACCAATTATTATGCATTGACGAATCCATCAATAGCCGTTGTGAATAACAAGGCTAGCATTTATTTGGTTATACCAATGCGAAAGGCTGTAAGTGGAATGCTGAATTTAACTTTGACATGTACAGATGGCTCTTTGATAAAAGATTTGACACTAAGTAAAAGTATAACAATAACTAATAAGGATTTTAATCCTTCTACAGTTCAGGCAAAAACAATATCATCTTTAACCAATGCTCCTGCAGAAGGAGAGTATGTTTTCAGTGATGGTACTTGGGGAACACTTTCCAACAATTCTTCTAAAACAGCAATTGGTGTATTTTTCTCGTCTCGTGTGAGCGATGCTGAGAAGGCTGCTGGATTTATTCATGGCTATGCCCTTGCCTTAACAGATGCAAGCGCTGCGAATCTTGCTTGGGGCCCTTATGGACTAGATGCAGGTCTTACTAAAGTTACAACCTTTGCAGGCTATTATAATGATATTAATGCTGGCTATTATGGTACGTTTACGAAAGGTTACAATAAAAGCAACGGCAGTTATCCCGCATGGCAGGCAGCCAATAACTACAATGTAAATGTATCTGGTTTTAAAAATAGTGGTTGGTATCTTCCAAGTATGGGTCAATGGTGGGATGTTTGTGCTAATCTTGGTAAGGTAAATTTGACCAGTATGCAGGCAAGTTCGTTTAGTAATGGTAACGTTTATAGTACTGGTACAGCAACCACGAATGTAAATGCAGCTATAAACGCAGCTGTTGGTGGGCAAGCATTAACTTCAAGCTATTATTGGTCTGCGTCGGAGTATTCTCCTGACACCGCTGCGGTCGTTAGCTTCTACAGTTTGGACGTCAACTTGGACTACTTCGATAAGGGCTATACGGGCGGCTATGTTCGGGCAGTCCTTGCTTTTTAACTATTTATCTATTTAATAATTTATCTATTTTAAAAAATACCGCCTTTGGCGGTCGAAACATACTTACAATGTCACAATCTGATCATCTTCCTATCTATAAGGATACCTTCACCATGCTAGGCATGGTAATAGAACGAGTAAAAAACTATCCACGTTTCTATCGCTACACAATAGGCGAAAAGATGGTAAATATCAATCTGGATATGTTGTCTCTGATATATAGAGCAAACAGCAATGATGAAAACAAGCATGATGATTGAACTTCTAATTAAACATAACAATAATGCGTAATCGCATTAGATAAAAAAGTATATAACTCAATTCGGATGCCTGTCAATGGGGCTGTGTCAAAACTAAAATTCCCCTTCTAAAATGTTATAGTTTGATACTATAATAATGGAAAAGCCATATTTACCCCCCTGTTTTCAAGGTAAATATGGCTTATTTTTGGCTTGTGAGAATAACTTACTTATAAATTGTAAGTTAGTGAATCCCAAAATTGAATTTTGACACAGCCCCGTTCCCCTGTTGCTATGAGTCAATTAACGGGGATTCACACAAGCGAGTGTGTCTTTCGAATGCCTTTCCCCGTGAGGGGAGAGGTTTTTCTTTTATTGCCGTAACCATTATATTTTTATTTGGCATCTACTAGAGTAGCTGTGTTGTTTTGGGGTTTCGTCTGCGTAAATCTGCGGGATCAGCGGGAGACTTCTGGGATTTCTTTTATGTGGATTGATTGAGTCCTCTTGCGTGTTATTCTCCCGCAGATTACGCAGATCACGCAGAGGAATGCAGCAGGCTGCATTATTTCGCAGAGAAAGACAGGTTGTTTGAGGTTATTGCAGTTATTGCTATTTTGTTGTTTTTGGTTTGTCTGCGTAAATCTGCGAGATCTGCGGGAGACTTTGGGGTTTCATTTGTGCAATATTGATTGAGTACTCTTGCGTGAATATTCTCTCGCAGATCACGCAGATCACGCAGAGGAATGCAGCAGGCTGCATTATCACGCAGAGAAAGACAGGTTGTTTGAGGTTAAGGTTGTTATTGTTGTTTTGTTGTTTTGGGTTTCGTCTGCGTAAATCTGCGAGATCAGCGGGAGACTTCTGGGGTTTCGTTTGTGTATATTGATTGAGTACGCTTGCGTGTTTATTCTCCCGCAGATAGCGCAGATGACGCAGAGGAATGCAGCAAGCTGCATTATATCGCAGAGAAAGACAGGTTGTTTGAGGTTATTGCAGTTGTTGCTGTTTTGTTGTTTGGGTTTCGTCTGCGTAAATCTGCGAGATCAGCGGGAGACTTCTGGGGTTTCATTTGTGCTAATAGATTGAGTACTCATGCGTGTTATTCTCCCGCAGATAGCGCAGATGACGCAGACGAATGCAGCAAGCTGCATTATCACGCAGAGAAAGACAGTTTGTTTGAGGTTAAGGCTGTTTTGGGGTTTCGTGGTTTGTCTGCGATAATCTGCGAGATCTGCGGGAGACTTCTGGGGTTTCATTTGTGCAATATAGCTTGAGTCCTCTTGCGTGTTATTCTCCCGCAGATTACGCTGATTACGCAGAGAGGAATGCAGCAAGCTGCATTATCCCGCAGAGAAAGACAGGTTGGTGAAGTTAATGTTGTTTTTGTTGTTTTGGGTTTTGTCTGCGTAAATCAGCGAGATCTGCGGGAGAATCGGCCGTTCACACATACAAAAAACTATGTCGATGAATATAAAGAACAACAATAACGGCCGTTCACGCGTTTCTCGCGGAAAGAAAATGCAGAAACTAAAGAAAGTTCGTGCAAACGAATACAGAGTCAAGTTTACTTGAACTATGTTGAGTGCCGCCGAAATTCTTTAAATAAAAAAAAAACGGCCTCTATTGCTCACGTAATTTCAGAAAGCTGACATGAAAACGCATCAAAGATGCACGGAAAAAGGGCAGGAAATTCGCTTGCGTAATATACTCCTTTATGGAATTTTCTGCTGGCTTTTCTTGGCACCTTTAGGTGCGTTTCTTGTAAGCGCTTTCTGTTACTCAAGCGACTTTTTTGATAAAGAATATCTAGCTGCGTTCGGCAGAGCTCAAGCTAGCTTGGCTTTGCTCTTGCTTGCAAGATATTTCCTTAGTTTCCTTTATTTCCGTGAGAACGGCCGTTAAACACATAAGAAAGAGCAAGGAAAGAAAGAACGAGGAAAGAATAAGGAAATGGCAAAGAAAGAACAAGGAAAGAGCAAGCGGGTTACCTTACAGATTTGTTGTATAAACATGAACAGCATTCCACTATGTGGTAACTGTCTTTCTCGGCGTTATCTGCGGCATCTGCTTTAGCAGATACATTCGCGCTAACTGTCTTTTGTCTGCGAAATAATGCAGCTTTGCTGCATTCGTCTGCGTAATCTGCGAGATCTGCGGGAGAACAGGCCGTTAAACACATAAAGAAAGAGCAAGAAAAGAACTAAGAAAAAATAAGGAATAAAACTGAAATAAAATAATAACAAAACAGAAAAGAAGCAGGAAAGAACAAGGAAATAATGAAGCAAAGGATATTTACGGGAAAATAAGTCGCTTATATTACGATTTAAGATGATGAATGAGCAAGCTAGTGATAATAATATTCCATATAGTAACTATTTGGTATGTATTATATTTTCGCTAGGTGTACAGTTTGTTGCGTTATTGTTAAAAAAGTGTGATTAAATTACAGAACACCCCATTAATAATATGTTTAATCATGATAACAAGATGGAAAAATATTAATATTTATTAGATATATATTGTTTGATATTTTGATATATAAATATATATTTATACCTTTGTGATACAGAAAAATATACTCTGTATGGGAATCGGTATGCCTGCCTCATGTCTGAACGACTCAATAAGTTTGATGTGGCAATGTGTACGATTCCATACCAAAAAGAAATGCCGTGTCAGAACACTATGTGATTAGACGGGATGAGTCCATGGATTATTATATTCATGTCCCTTTACATGAACACAAGACTGATACCCGTTTTGCTTTGGTAAACTTAATAACATTATTAACAATAAAAAAATGATTCATCATAATGAATAATCGTAAGTACTATTGGAACGGCACTAAGTCTGAACTTATTGAACTGTGCTATGCTCTTTATGCAAACAAACTAATTGAAGGCGAAAATCTACACATGCTTAATTTCAAGGAAACTTGTAGTCTGGTTTTTGATTTACTAGGTGAGAAACTACCCCATAATCCCTATGATAGTGTATACCAAATGAGACTCAGAAAAAAGAAGATGGCAGGTAGCATTCTATATAAGTCTTTTAAAAAGTGTTTCGACTGTTAATCTATTTAAATAAGTACTGAGTTTTTTGCAAGTTTTCGGCAAATCACCCAAAATCGCTTGCACATTTCGTAAATTTGTATAAGCAATCAAGCTAAAAAACTGTACGATTATGAATAGAAAAATAACTTACATTAGATTATGTTTGCCCCTGCTTTAACAGGCAGGGGCAAATAATGTAAATCTTAATATGATTAAGTAAAAAGCAACCAATAAACATATAACAACGACTTAGTTATTAACCACATTTTTAAGAATGATAACCAATCACTCTAGCGATAGCTTTGTCCTTTTTTTAAATGATTATGACTTTAGAAAAAACTCAAAAGAAGATGCTTTCTTCGCACTTCTCTCTTAACGAAATGATTTATTCTGAGACTGCTATCAATCATCATATTGACAACATGCCTAACGAAACAGAGATTGAAAACTTAAAGTATCTGTGTGAAAAAATCCTAGAACCTCTACGCCAACATTTCGGCGTGATAAGAATCAATAGCGGTTTCCGCTGCCCTCGGCTCAATCAGCGTATAGGTGGAGTTGGGAACTCTCAACATCAGTTTGGTGAAGCTGCCGACATCAGATGCAGCAATAAAGATATAGCTCGTAAATATTTTAACTTTATTGCTGTTCATTGCATCTATGATCAATTGCTTTTTGAATACAATAGATGTGGCATCTTTTGGATTCACGTTTCTCTCAGACGTGATGAAAAGAACAGAAGAATGAGAATAGAAAATTATCCAACTAAATAAAAATATATATTATGCAATTTTATATGTTATCATCTAAATTCCTTAATAGTGAGGAAATGCAGAAACTAGACATCAAACATGGGCTTGAAGGACGTGGAGCAATCATGTTTATCTTTGAATACCTCGTTGACCGCAGGAATGGATTGGGAAGTTATATCAGTGTTCCAAGTCTGGCAAGATCTATGGGAAAGAATAAGAAGTTTCTGCTTGATATTATCAACAACTACGGATTGTTTTGCAGTCCTAAAGATACGGATATCTTTTATAGTCCTTATCTGCGAACCACTATCGGATTGTCTGAACACCCTTCAGAAGAAGAGATTAATGACTGTGCTAAAGGATGGAAAACGTTGAAGAAAGAGGGTCATAAAACGATGAAGAAGACTCAGAAAAGTTGCAAGAAAAATCAAAAAAGTTCTAACAAAGTTGCAACATTTTCAAAAAAAGTTGCAAAAATAACGCCGCAACTCACTGAAAATCAGCACTCCCACTATATAGAAGATAAAGATAGAGATAGAGATATAAAAAAAGATAAAAGAAATTCTTCGTCTACGACTACGAATTCCCAAAAAGACGACGTAATCGCAAACGTAAATTCTTCTTTTGATTCTATTAAAAAATCTTTTGCTGACGCCGACTGGGTGAAATCTATTTCGGGTGTTACGGCTCTGGACCTTACCGACAGGACTGTTGCCGATGCCTGTATGGAATGGTTCGGCATGCAGTGTAAGGCAAAGGGCAAGACCTTTGACACGGATGAAAACGCAAGGTGGTATTTCTGTAATCTGCTGCAACAGGGACGCAAGACAAGGGAGGCGTTTGATGAATACTACAAGCAATACAAATACGACGAAATGGTGAGGAAGACAGCCATGGAATGCTGCGAGGATGATTATTACGACTACAAGGAAAGCGGCAGACGATATGATTCACATCACCAGATTATACCGCCTGATGCACCACGACAGATTGATCCAAACACTATATGGAGTTGGATAAAACTTGAATTTATTCCTGTTGGTGATTTCAAAATGGACCCCGAAATGGCTGCACGGTCTAAGTATTACGACGAGTATAAACGGACACATAACAAGCAATAGTACATGGCACAGACGTATGATGACGGCTACGGTCACAAGGTTGTAGCTAAGGAGGATTTACAGATATCACGGTCCACAAGCGCAAAGACGGGCGGAAAGATAAGATGCAAATGTCCTGAATGCAGTACCCATGAGGGTAACAAGCCCAATTCCGACTGCGTGAGCATAGACCTTGACACAGGTTGGGGACACTGCTTCAGATGCGGAACGGTATTTCTGCTTGAAAGTCATTACAAGACATGGAAGGAGGGACAGGAAAAGCGATATGCCAAGAAGAAATACAACCTGCCAACGGCTGATTATTTCATGCCCAACTTCGGTACAAAGACGATGGAGTATCTCAAATATAGATGCATCAGCACGGAGACGGCACATAAACTTGGAATACGGACAAGGGTTATTGAGCACGGAGCGACGAAGGATGAATATATCGGATTCCCGTTCATTGATGGCAGCAACACTGTTGACGTGCAGTTTAAACTGGCTTCAAAGACTGAAAAGAAGTTTTTCTTTGAACAGGGCTGCGAGAAGATTCCCTATAACATCAACAGTGCCATAGGTGCCTCACAGATACTTATCACCGAGGGCATGATGGACACGGCAGCCTGCACCGAATGTGGTTACGAGGCGGTGGTGAGTCTGCCCAACGGTGCACAGAGCGACCTGCGATGTTTCGACAAGTACAAGGACTATTTCAGCGGTGCAACGATTATCTATGCAGGCGATACGGATGAGCCAGGTATTGAGGCTCGTAACAAAGTAGCTGCTTACTTCGGTGAATCACGGATGAAGAGCGTTGACTGGACTTACAGATGGAAGGATGACGAGGGCGAGGACAACATGCACTGCGCCAAGGATGCCAACCAGATGCTTATGGAGAAAGGCCGGGATGCCGTGGTGTGGTGCATTGAGCACGCAAAGAAGATGAACATTGCGGGACTCGTGGAACTTGACACGGTGGAGTCGCAGCTTGATGACCTTTACGAGAATGGACTTCCAAAGGCAAAAGATCTTCACGTGGCGAAACTGAACAACATCTTTAGGATTGAGGACGGACTGATTTATCTTGGTTTTGCCGCTCCGGGCAGTGGAAAGTCAACGATGATGAACTTCATCATGATGAGCATGGTGCACCTTTACGGCACGCACATTCTGGTTTACAGTCCAGAGAAATATCCTACAGCTCGTCACTATTCTGAGATGATCAACGTGATGACAGGCAAGGAGTTCAGTAAGGGTAAGCTGATAGAGCCTGCCTATAAGCGGGCAAAGGACATCTGTAGGGAGTATATCCGGGAGATTGATGCCAACGTGACCAACGACATCGACGGCATACTGCACATCGCCCAGCAGGAGTATTACCAGGGACTATGTGATATGCTGATAATAGATCCATTCAACTGGATTCAGCTACCTGAACAGACAGGCATCACGGACACGATGAAGTACACGATGCTACTGATGAAGATCGTGCAGTTCGCCCATCAGTATAAAGTGCCCGTGTTCATGATGCACCATCCCCGCAAGTTTGACGACAAGACCAAGCTCACCATCAACGACATCTTTGGCAGTAGTGACTTTGGAAACAAGAGTGATTACGTGTTCTGGCTGGACCGAAAGAAGGATGAGGATCCGCTGAAGGAAGTAACGTACTGGAACTGCATCAAGTGCCGTTGGAATGAGATCGGAAAGACGGGCACCGTTGCGCTGAAGTACTCCACGAACACCATGCGGTATGCTGGCTGCAATCAGAACTTCGATAAGACATACAGTCCCATCAGCGAGGATGTGAGCGACTGGACGAAGCATGAAGCCACGTCGCAGGAGATTGACTTCAATCCAGTTACTCTGCCTGAATGCCCGTTCTAGTTGGTTGCTGGTGTCCCGCAGAATCTCTTGTAGATATAGCTGTAGTATTTATTTTCCTGCAGAGTAATGTGTCAACGTGAACGGCATTGTCTCTCGCAGATAACGCAGATCTCGCAGATGAATGCAGTAGGCTGCATTATTTCGCAGAGAAAGACAGTTAGTGTAGTTAATGTTGTTTTGTGGTTTTATCTGCGTAATCTGCGAGATCTGCGAGAGACATTGGGGTTTCTTCTTTGACAATAGATTGAGTCCTCTTGCGTGATTATTCTCTCGCAGATTACGCAGATTCTCGCAGATAAACGGCCAACAGCACGAACTACATTGTCTCCCGCAGATAACACAGAGGAATGCAGCAGGCTGCATTATTCCGCAGAGAAAGACAGTTTGCAGTTAATGTTGCTTTGTGGTTTGTCTGCGATTATCAGCGAGATCTGCGAGAGATATTGGGGTTTTCTTGTGCAATAGATTGAGTACTCTTATGTGATTATTCTCTCGCAGATTTCGCAGAGGTCGCAGAGAAATGCAGCAAGCTGCATTATATCGCAGACAAACAGCAAACAACAAACAGCGTGAAATGCAGTATCCCCACCGTGTGGTAACTGTC
>Ga0070399_1003847_pt1 | contig 12914 bp, 10 predicted proteins | sample BioMet4_FD_61217 | JGI IMG/M metagenome (GOLD analysis project Ga0070399, IMG submission 61217) | Microbial communities from bioreactor (seeded with sewage sludge) at LBNL, California, USA - Biofuel metagenome 4 (version 1) | ecosystem: Engineered > Bioreactor > Anaerobic > Unclassified ... | reverse complement strand
CGCCTCCTGCGCCGCGATCGTCGCGGCCAAGGCGATCCCAGTCATCGCGGAGGTCGACGAGACCCTGACGATCGCCCCCGCCGACATCGAAAAGAAGATCACCCCGGCCACGAAGGGCATCGTCTGCGTCCACATGCGCGGCGTGCCGTGCAACATGGACGCGATCATGGCGATCGCGAAGAAGCACAACCTGCGCGTCATCGAGGACTGCGCGCAGGCGGTCGGCGCCACGTTCCACGGCAAGGCCGTCGGCACCTTCGGCGACTGCGGCTGCTTCTCCTTCCAGTATCACAAGACCATCACGGCCGGCGAGGGCGGCATGATCCTGACCAACGACGCCCGCCTGTACGACCGCTGCTGCAGCTATCACGACACGGCCGCCTGCTGGAGACCGGACCGCTTCGCCGAGCAGCGCTACGAGGGCGAGCTGTTCTGCGGTTCCAACTTCCGCATGGGCGAGCTGGCCGGCGCCGTCATGGTGGCGCAGCTGGGCAAGCTGGACCGCCTGAACGCCGCGATGCGCTCCCATCAGAAGAGAATCATCGCGCAGATCAAGGATACCAAGGGCATCAAGCTCCGTCCGCGCAACGACGACGAGGGCGACACCGGCATCTGCCTGATGTTCTACCTCGATTCGAAGGAAAAGGTCGGCCCGTTCGTGGACGCGCTGAAGGCCGAGGGCGTGAGCGCCGGCGGCATCTTTAACGCCGGCATCCCCGACTGGCATATCTACGCGCACTGGAAGCACGTCATCCATGAGAAGGCCCCGACGGACGTCAAGTGCCCGTGGGAGTGCCCGTATCACAAGGAGCCGCCCGTGCACTACACCACGGATATGTGCCCCAGGACGCTCGACTATCTCGGCCGCGTGGTCCATCTGGACCTGCCCGCCCAGATGTCCGACGAGGACTGCGACATGATCGCCAAGGCGATCAACAAGGTCGCCGCGGTTCTGGCATAAAAATAAGAGGAATGATTCAGGCGGAGCCAATACTCCGCCTGACCCCATTTGAAAGGAATAATCCATGAAATATTCACTCTGCATTGAGCCGATTTTCGAAGACATTCCCTTCTACGACCGGATTCAGAAGACGAAGGACTGCGGCGCCGACGCCATCGAGTTCTGGGACCCCTCGGTCTACGACACGAAGAAGATCGGCGACATCGCGGCCAACGCCGGCATCCCCGTCGCGGCCTGCTGCCTGAACAAGGCCTGGACCTACCGCATGAGCTTTCCCTGGGAGATCGTGAAAAAGAACGTCGAGACCTCCATCGCCTACGGCAAGGATCTCGGCTGCTCCACGTTCATCGGCCTCTCCGGCGACCTCAACGGCAAGTTCGACAGCGAGAAGCTGCTGCTCCTGGAGAATCTCAAACGCACCGCCGAGATCGCGGAGAAAGCCGGCGTGACCGTCGTCATCGAAGCGCTCAACTCAATCTACGACCACAAGGGCTACTACCTCGACTCCGCCTACGTCGGCTTCGAGCTTATGAAAGCCGTCGATTCGCCGGCCGTCAAGCTCCTGTTCGACTGCTACCACATGCAGCTCATGCAGGGCAACCTGGTCAACTGCATCCGCGACAATATCCGGTTCATCGGTCATTTCCACTCCGCCGGCGTGCCCGGCCGCCACGAGCTGCGGAACGGCGAAACGAATTATCCCTTCGTCATCAAAGCCGCAGACGACGCGGGCTATCAGAAGTATTTCGGCTTCGAGTACTGGCCCACCTACGACAACGAAGCCTCCCTCCGCGACAATCTCGCCTATGTAAACGGCCGCTGAACGGCCGGGAGCCGGCGCGGAGGAGAGAGACTAAATTAAATTAGCAAAAAATCCGGCGATTCTCCCACCGCGCCGGCCGACAGTTATGAAAATTGCCGGCTCTCGTTAAAACTTAACAACAAAAGCCGCGTTTATATTTTGTAAAACATCCACATTGCATAAGAAAAACGATCGTGCTAGAATGAAAGTGCGATTAGATTACATAAACAACTAAACATCCGTGGCGCCGACCCAGCCCGCGCGGACGACAGCGTCTGCATGCCGTGCGGCCGCCCTCCGCAGCAGCGTATCCAAACGGCGGTTTTCCGCCCACGTTCCCGTTTCCCTACCATGATCACCCAGGCCCGCCGAACGGCGGTGCATCCCGTTTTGAACGCGGTTTGCCGCTTCAAATAGATCAAAAAGATGGAGGAACGAACATGAAAAGAATCATTGCACTGCTTCTGGCAACATTGATGGTACTCACGCTGTTCACCGCCTGCGGAAAGTCCTCGGGAGCGTCCGGGACCACCGCCGCCTCTTCCGGTGAGACCACCGCCGCTGCTTCCGGCGAGACCACCGCTGCAGCGTCCTCCGGGGCCAAGAAAACCGTAGGCATCTGCATGCCGACCAAGGAACAGACCATCTGGTCGATCCAGGGCGCCCGCCTCGAGGAGGCCTTCCAGGCCGCCGGCTACGACACCAAGATCGAGTACGCCGAGGACGATTCGGCCAAGCAGGTCATGCAGATCGAGAACATGATCACCAAGGGCGTCAACGTTCTGGTCATCGCCGCCGTGGACTGCGCCGCGCTGACCGACGCCTGCGAGAAGGCCAAGGCCGCGGGCATCCTCGTCATCGCGGACGACCGTCTGATCACCAACACGCAGGCTGTCGACTACTACGTCACCTTCGACCTCGTCCACCTGGGCGAGATGCAGGGCCAGTACATTGCCGACAAGCTCGATCTTGAGAACAAGTCCGGCCCCTTCACGCTTGAAATCTTCTCCGGCTCTCAGGACGACACAAACTCCATCTCCTTCTACAAAGGCGCCATGAGCATACTCCAGCCCTACATCGACAGCGGCAAGCTGGTCGTAAAATCCGGCCAGATCGAATATACCGCCACCGCCATCCAGTCCTGGGACTCCTCCAAGGCGCAGTCCCGTATGGACAACCTGCTCTCCGGCTATTATTCCGACACGCATCTCGACGCCGTGCTGGTCGCGGCGGACTGCCTGGCCGTGGGCGTGATCTCCTCGCTGGAGTCCATGGGCTACGGCACCGACAGCCAGCCGTTCCCGATCGTCACCGGACAGGACGCCGAGCTGGCGGCCGTCAAGAACATCCTCGCGGGCAAGCAGTCCATGACGGTGTTCCTCGACGCGCATAAGCTGGCCGATATCGTCGTCCCGCTGGTCACCTCTCTGCTCAACGGCGAAAAAGTCGATCCCGACCTCACCTACAACAACGGCGTGTTCGAGGTCCCCACCAAGACCTATGATCCGTACCTGATCGATAAGGACAATGTGGACTATCTGACCGAGGTCGGCTTCTACACCAAGGAAGAAATTCACGGCTGACAGACAGCGGCAAGGGGGCCTGGCGGCCCCCTTGCATCTTAAAGGTTCGCTCGCGCCGAAAACGGCGCGAGCGCCCGAAATTTAGCAGGAGGAGCCTGACATATGCAAGATAATATTCTTGAAATGCGCAGTATCACAAAAGAATTCCCCGGCGTAAAGGCTCTGGATACTGTCAGCTTCAAGGTGCGCAAGGGCGAGATCAAGGCGCTCGTCGGCGAAAACGGCGCCGGTAAATCCACCCTGATGAACGTGCTCTCCGGCGTGTATCCCTTCGGAAGCTATACCGGCGACATCGTCATCGACGGCAAGGTGTGCGCCTTTAAGGACATTCCACAGTCCGAGGCGGCCGGCATCGCCATCATCCACCAGGAGCTGGCGCTGATCCCGCTGCTTTCCATCGCGGAAAACATTTTCCTCGGCAACGAACAGGCCAGGCGCGGCGTGATCGACTGGAACGAGACGCGCGCGAAGGCGATCGAGCTGCTCGGCCGCGTCGGCCTGAGCGACGACCCCGACACGCCGATCAACCAGATCGGCGTCGGCAAGCAGCAGCTTGTGGAAATCGCCAAGGCGCTGTCGAAGAACTGCCGCATTCTGATCCTGGACGAGCCCACCGCCGCGCTGAACGAGCGCGACAGCAAAAACCTTCTCGACCTTCTCAAGACGCTGCAGGCCGGCGGAATGACCTGCATCATGATTTCCCACAAGATCAACGAGATTATTTATGTCGCGGATTCCGTCACGGTCCTTCGCGACGGAAAAACAGTAGCGGACTTCGAGGACGCTTCGCAGATTACGGAGGACGAGATCATCCGGCACATGGTCGGCCGCGATCTCAGCAATCGCTATCCGGAACGCAAGGATGTAAAGATCGGCAACGTGCGTTTTGAAATAAAAAACTGGACGGTCCACCATCCCGAATTTCCCGAGAAAAAGGTCATCGACAACGCGAATATCAAGCTGCGCAGCGGCGAGGTCGTCGGCCTGGCCGGCCTGATGGGCGCGGGGCGCACCGAGTTCGCCATGAGCGTTTTCGGCCGCAGCTACGGCCAGGGCATCAGCGGCGAGGTCTATAAGGACGGCAAAAAGATCGACGTGAGCTCCGTCCCGAAGGCGATCGACAACGGCATCGCCTACCTGTCCGAGGACCGCAAGACCTACGGACTGGTCCTGGGCGAGACGATCAGCAAGAATATCAGCATGGCGAACCTGAAGCGGGTCTCCAGGAAGGGCGTCCTGAACCTCAATCAGGAGATCAAGGAGACCGGAGAGAACGCGAAGCAGTTCGGCGTGAAGTGCTCCAGCATCTTCCAGGCCGTGAACAATCTCTCCGGCGGAAACCAGCAAAAAGTCGTTCTGGCGAAATGGATGTTCAATCTGCCGGATGTGCTGATCCTGGACGAGCCGACCCGAGGCATCGACGTCGGCGCGAAATACGACGTGTGCTGCATCATCAACCAGCTCGCGGCCCAGGGGAAATGCGTCCTGATGATCTCCTCCGAACTTCCGGAGCTGCTTGGCATGTGCGACCGCATCTACATCATGAACGCGGGCACGATCAAGGGTGAAAAGCTCAGAGAAGAGGCTACGCAGGAAAACATCATGAAACTTTTGATCTGACGGATTGGAGAAGTAAATATGAAAAAGCAACAGGTTTTCAGAACACTGCGCGCTTACAGCATGGTTATCGTGCTGATCGTGATTGCGATTCTCTTCCATTTCCTGACCGATGGTCTGATCTTCACCCCGATGAACCTGACTAACCTGATTCTGCAGAACTCTTACGTCGTGATTCTGATTCTCGGCATGCTGCCGATCATCCTCACCGCCAATATCGACCTGTCGGTCGGCTCCACGCTGGCCTTCGTCGGCGCCATCGCCGCCATCATGCAGGTCAATCAGGGCATCGGCTTCCTGCCGACCCTGCTGGTCTCCCTGATCGTCGGCGTCGCGATCGGCGCGTGGCAGGGCATGTGGGTCGCCTACTTTGATATCCCGGCCTTCATCGTCACTCTGTCCGGCGAGCTTGTCTTCCGCGGCCTGACCCAGGTCATCCTGGACGGCGCCTCCATCGGCCCGTTCTCCAAGACCTTCCGCGCCATGGCGGCGAGCTTCCTGCCCGATATTTTCCACGGCGGAAGCCTCCATATCCTGACGCTCGTTCTGGCGGTCATCGCCTGCGCCGCGTTTGCGTTCAACCAGATCCGCAGCCGCCGCAGCAAGATCGCCCACGGCGTGCCGGTGGGCAGCGCGACCGGCATGATCGTCCGGATCGTGCTCATCTGCCTCGTCATCCTGTTCCTCTCCTACGAAATGGCCACTTATCAGGGGTATCCGACCGTGCTGATCATCATGCTGATCCTCTCCCTGATCTATAACTTCATCTGCAGCCGCACGGTCTACGGCCGCGGCCTGTACGCCATCGGCGGCAACCGCAAGGCGGCCGCGCTGTCCGGCATCAAGGACCGCAAGTACCTCTTCATCACCTTCGCCAACATGGGCCTGATGTCCGCCGTCGCGGCGCTGGTCTATGCGGCCCGCCTGAACGCAGCCACGCCGAAGGCCGGCGTCAACTTCGAACTGGACGCCATCGCGGCCTGCTTCGTCGGCGGCGCGTCCGTCTCCGGCGGCGCCGGCACGATCGTCGGCGCGCTGGTCGGCTGCTTCGTCATCGCCATCCTGAACAACGGCATGTCGATGCTGGGCATCTCCGCCGACTGGCAGCAGACCGTCAAAGGACTTGTCATCCTGTTCGCGGTTGTGTTTGATCTGCTCCCCAAGAGAAAGAGCAGGTAAAAAACAAATTTCCGCAGCGGGGAGGGCTCCCCGCTGCGGAAATTCTCTAAGAAGCCGTTTACCGCGCCGGCGCGGCCGTGCTCTCCCGCACGACCAGGTCGGAGGAGGGGAGCGTGACGCTCTCGCGTTTTTCGCCGGCGATCATGGCGCTGAGCACTTCGAAGCCGCGGCGGCCCAGCTCCTCCCGGTCGATGCGGACCGTGGTCAGAGCCGGGATCGTGAAGCGGGAGATGATCGTGTCGTCGATACCGACGACCGAGACGTCCTGCGGCACGCGAATCCCGCGCTGATGCAGGTGCTGCATGGTGTGGACCGCGTAGAGGTCCGTGGCGCAGAAGAAAGCGGTCGGCAGCACGCCGCCGCTCAGTATGCCGTCCACGGCCGCGTGCAGCGAGGCCTCGTCGCGGATGTTGATTTGGATGCGGCTCATGTCCAGGCTCAGCCCGGCCTCCGTGGCCGCGCGCTGGAAGCCGGTGAAGGTCTGAAGGTTGAAATCGTGCAGCTCGTCGTTGCCGATGTAGACGATGTCCTTGTGCCCGAGGCTGAGCAGGTGCCGCACGGCCGTGTAGGCCGCGGTGCAGTAGTCGGGGCTGACGGCCACCTGACCGGGGTAGCGGCGGCTGCTGTCGAGTTCGACGACAGGAAGCTCCATCGCGTGGAGCTGACGCGTGATCTCCGAATGGATGTCGCCGTAGACCAGCACGCCGTCGACGCTGCGCGTGCGGATGATCTCGGGCATCTGGACTTTTCCATCCTTGAGCTTCAGGTGCGTGAATACCATGTCGTAGCCGCTGTCGCTGCACGCGAGCATGACGCTGGTGTTCAGCTCCGTATAGAAAAGCCGGTCGATCGGCCGGATGTCGTCGCGGAAAATGACCGCGATGCGGTTGAAATGGAGCGGCTCGCGCACGTTCAGAACGCGCGTGACCGGCTGGTAGCCCGTTTTCTCGATGATGTCCCAGATGTGGCGGCGCGTCTCCTCGCTGATGCCGGGCTTGTCGTTCAGCGCGAAGGAAACCGCCGTGGGCGAGACCCCGGCCAGTCTGGCGATGTCCCTGGTGGTCAGCTTATCCATACAGAACTCCTTCTAATGTTTAGTAGTTGTTTATATTATAATAAACGTTTGGGTAAATAACAAGAAGAAAACGACAGACTTATCAACAAGATTATCCTGAGAATCTTATATTAAATACACAAGATCAGAGAAAATTGCGTTTATAGCCGTGTCGTTTTATAAAGCGCCAATATGACTTCCTGTATGGCCTCAGGGCGCTCTTTGTAAGGATACCAATGAAAAGAAAAGCGTATTCATGAACGAAAGCTGAGCTAAAACATATTAGAAAACCGAGAAAAACTGGCGAGATGACACATTAATAAGGAAAATAGTTCGGTAATTACAGAAGAGACCTATAGGAACCATACAAAAAACGGATTACAAATTTGTAGAAAATCTGTGTTGCGTCAGGATGACAATAATGGTAGAATATTGTAGGTTAGTTTATATAAACGACTAAACAAAAAGCTTATCCAAGAAACATGCCATAGGAGGTAATAATTATGGCTGGAGGACCTGGCTCCTACGTAATCGGAGCGGAAGAGAAGAAGGAACTGCTGGACGTTATCGAATCGGGGAATTTGTTCCGTTACGGAACGCCCGGCGTGGACGGCTTCCAGGCAAAGGTGGTCACGTTCGAAAAGGAGATCGGCGAACGGCTGGGCCACAAGCACGTTGTGGCGACCAACTCCGGCACCGGCGCGCTGCAGTGCTGCCTCGCGGCGCTGGGCATCGGCGCGGGCGACGAGGTCATCGTCCCCGGCTATACCTTTATCGCCTCCATCGCCTCGATCGTGCTCTCCAACGCCGTCCCCGTGCTCGCGGAGATCGACGAATCGCTGACCATCGACCCGACGAAGATCGAACAGCTCATCACCCCGCGCACCAAGGCCATCATGCCCGTCCATATGCTGGGCAACCCCTGCGACATGGACCCGATTATGGCCATCGCGAAGAAACACAACCTGTTCGTGATCGAGGACTGCTGCCAGGCCGTCGGCGCCGCCTACAAGGGCAGACGGGTCGGCACGATCGGCACGATCGGGGCCTACTCCCTGAACGTGTTCAAAACCATCACCTCCGGCGACGGCGGCTTCGTCGGCACGTCCGACGACGACCTCTACGAGCGCGCGTTCGGCTTCCACGATCAGGGCCACAAGCCCTGCCGCATGGGCGTTGAGGTGGGCAACCGCTCGATGATCGGCATGGACATGCGCATGAACGAGCTCACCGGCGCCGTGGCGCTGGCGCAGAGCCGCAAGCTCGACAAGATCCTCGAGACGCTGCGCGTCAAGAAGGCCATGATCAAGGACGAGCTGCAGGGCCTGCCCGGACTGGGCTTCCGCAAGATCAACGATCCGGGCGAGTGCGCCACGCTGCTGACGCTTATCTTCGACACGAAGGAGCGGGCCGCCGCGTTCTGCGGAAAGATGGGCACCGCGCCCGTCTCCACCTCCGGCTGGCACGTCTACAACAACATGGAGCAGATCCTCAACAAGGTCACGGCCGCCCCGGCGAACTGCCCGTACAGCTGCCCGAAGTATCCGAGCCCGGTGCAGTATCACAAGCACATGCTGCCCCAGACCGACGACATCCTCGGTCGCGCCGTCAATATCTCCATCGGCGTGGTGGACAAGGGCCTCGGCGCCGGCTGCGGCATCAACATCAACTCCAGCGAGGACGAGATCCGCGCGGAGGCCGCCCGCATCAAGGAAACCGTTTTATCCCTGTGAGGATCGGAGGAAATATGGAAAGAGTAAAGACAGCCGTCGTCGGCTGCGGGTCGATCAGCGACATCTACATGACCAACCTGACGACCGGAAAATTCACAATCATCGAGCTCGCCGCGTGCAGCGACCTGATGGTCGACCGCATGGAGGCCACCGCGAAGAAATTCGGCGTGAAGGCCATGACGCTCGACGAGATCTGCGCCGACCCGAGCATCGAAATGGTCATCAACCTGACCACGCCCGCCGCGCACTACCCGATCATCAAGCAGTGCCTGCTGGCCGGCAAGCACGTTTTCTCCGAGAAGATGATCGCCGTCGACCTCGAGCAGGGCCGCGAGCTCGTGCGGATCGCCGCCGAGAAGGGCGTGCATCTGGGCGTCGCGCCCGACACCTTCCTGGGCGCGAGCGTCCAGACCGCGAAGTATATCGTGGACGCCGGCCTGATCGGCACGCCGATCTCCTGCCGCGCGTCCGTCAGCCGCAACTACGGTATTTACGGCGAGTTCCTGCCCCACCTCTATAAGAAGGGCGCGGGCATCGGCTTCGACATGGGCGGCTATTACCTCACGGCGCTGGCCGCCATCCTCGGCCCGGCCCGCACCGTCAGCGCCTTCACGAGCATCAGCCAGCCCGACCGGGTCAACACCCGCATCGGCGCGCCGATGTTCGGGCAGGAGTACAAGCTCGAGGTCCCGAACGTCATCGCCGCCGCGATGCAGTACGGCTGCGGCGTGCTCGGCACGCTGCACATGAACTCGGACTGCATCCTCGACGAAAAGACGAATCTTGAAATCTACGGCACCGAGGGCATCCTGACGATGGGCGATCCGAACCAGTTCGGCGCGCCGGTGTATCTCCAGAAAACCATGTCCGAGCCGGTTCAGTTCCCGTTTACGCACGGCTTCGCGGAGAACTCCCGCGGGCTGGGCGCCTCGGAGATGGCGTGGTCCATCCGGGCCGGCCGGAACCACCGCGCGAGCAAGGAGATGGCCTTCCACGTCTTTGAGATGATGCACGGCATCATGCGCAGCGCGGAAAACGGCGGCTCGGCCTACACGCTGCAGTCCACGTTCGAAAAGCCGGCCTCGCTGCCCGCGGGCTACATGGGCGACGGCGGCTGGACCCGCAAGGAGGAGAGCGCGCTGATCTAGCGCGGGGGAGGCGCCATGGAACGGCAGGTTCGCTGGGGCATCCTGGGCAACGCCATGATCGCCCGCGAGTATATGATCCCGGCCATGCGCGGCTCGAAGCGCAGCCGCGCGGCGGCGATCGCCTCGCGCGGCCCGCTGCCGGCGGACTTCCTGCCGGAGCTGCGCCGCTATCCCGATTATGAGGCGCTGCTTCGCGACCCGGAGATCGAGGCGGTCTACGTGCCCGTGCCCAACGCGCTGCACGCCGAATGGAGCGTTCGGGCGATGGAGCGCGGCAAGCACGTGCTCTGCGAAAAGCCGATGGCCTGCACCGAGGCGGAGGGCCGCCGCATGGCCGACGCCGCGCGGGCGAACGGCGTGCTGCTGATGGAGGCGTTCATGTACCGCTACGGCGGGAAATTCCGCGCCATGCGGGAGATCCTGCGCGGCGGGGAGCTCGGGCGCATCCGCGGCGTCCGCGCCTGCCACGGCTACCTGCTCGACTGGAAAAGCCCGGCGCGGCAGGACCCGGCGCTCGGCGGCGGCTGTTTGTACGACGTCGGCTGCTACTGCGTCGACGCGGTGAACGAGATCGCGCGGCTCCAGGGCGCGAGGCTCTGCGAGGCGCGGAGCGTCATGCGGCTGGAGGGCGGCGTGGACGTCCATTCCTCGGCGTGCCTGCTCTGCGGCGACGGCATGACCGCCAGCCTGGACTGCTGGTTCGACGGGAAAGAGCGTCAGGAGCTTGTCCTGCTCGGAGAGCGCGGCACGCTCCGCGTCCCGAACCTGTTCGAGCCCGGACCCGGGCGGCTGGAGCTGACCGGACCGGACGGCCCGCGGACGATCGAAACCGCCGACGAGGCCGACCCCTACGGTCTGGAGGCCGACGCGTTCAGCGCGGCGATACTGGGCATGGAAAGCGAGCTTGTCCCGCTGTCCGGCACCATGGAAAATTTGCGGACGCTGGACCTGCTGCTGCGGGAGCGCCCGTAAGAGGAGGAATTTCATGCGTACGGTTCAGATGGAATATCTGCGCCCGGAGGAGCTGGTTGAGGAGCGGGAACGCTGCCCGATCGTCTACCTGCCGGTCGGACCGCTGGAGTGGCACGGCCCCGCCATGCCGCTCGGAACCGATCCGCTGGCGGCGCAGGAGCTGGCGCGGCGCGCCGCGCTGTGCACCGGCGGCGTGGTCATGCCGACCGTGTTCTTCGGCACGGAGCGCGACCGGCCGACGGACATCCTGGCGGCCAAGGGCTTCCCGGACGCCGGGAATATGTACGTGCTCGGCATGGACGTGCCGAAAAACTGCTACAAGAGCTTTTACGCGCGCGAGGAGATTTTCGCGCTGATGATTCGCGAGTATCTCCGCCTGCTGGTGCAGGAGGAGTACAAGCTGATCGTCATTGTCAACGGCCACGGCGCGTGGGGCCAGAAGGGCTCGCTCGAGCGGCTGGCCGTCGAGTTTTCCCACGAGACGCCCAGCCGCGTGATCGCCCTGATGCCGGACGTCATGCCGGCGGGCGAGGAGGCCGACTTCGGCCACGGCACCAAGGTCGAGACCTCGCTGATGCGCTACCTGTTCGACGAGGACGTCGATCTGGACGCCCTGCCGCCGAGAGGCGAGCCGATCAAATACACCGATTACGGCATCGCCGACGACTTCGTTTTCTCCTGCAAGCGCTCGCCGAACGACGCCGTGGTCTACGATCCGCGCGACGCGACGCCGGAGCTGGGCAGAAAAATGTTCGACGTCAATCTCGCGAAGCTCTGCGAAACGGTTCAGGAAACCTATAAATCCATCACACAAAAGAACGGAGGAAAATAATATGTCAAGATTTCGTTTTACCTGCGGCCCGTGGAATGTGAACGAGGGCGTGGAGGCGTTCGGGCCGGGCGTGCGCCCGACGGTGCCCATCGAGGAGAAGATGAAGAAATTCGCCGAGATCGGCCTGTCCGGCATGCAGTTCCACGACGACGACGCCGTGCCCGACATGAACAACATGAGCGAGAAGGCCATTATCGACTACGCCAGGGACGTCCGCGCCGAGCTGACGAAGAACGGCCTCGTGGCCGAGTTCGTCGCGCCGCGCCTCTGGATGGACCCGCACACCACCGACGGCGGCTTCACCTCCAACTCGAAGGAGGACTACGAGTTCGCCATGTGGCGCGCGCACCGGTCCATCGACATCGCCAACGCGCTGGGCGCGAAGAACATCGTCCTGTGGCTCGCGCGCGAGGGCACCCTCTGCGCCGAGGCGAAGGACCCCGTCGAGAAGCTCGGCCAGCTGATCGACTCCATCAACGACATGCTGTCCTACGATCCGAAGATCCGCGTGCTGATCGAGAGCAAGCCGAACGAGCCGATCGACCGGAGCTACGTGGGCACGATCGGGCACGTGATGGCGGTGTCGGCGGCGACGAAGGACCCGGCGCGCGTGGGCGCGGTGCTGGAGTCGGCGCACGCGATCCTGGCGGGTCTCGACCCGGCCAACGAGATGGCGTTCGCGCTGAAGTTCGGCAAGCTGGGCTCGGTGCACCTCAACGACCAGAACGGCATGCGCTACGATCAGGACAAGACCTTCGGCGCGGAGAATCTGCGCGGGGCGTTCGACCAGATCAAGGTGCTGTGCGACCACGACTACGGCTCTCACGGCGAGATGGTTGGTCTGGACGTGAAGGCGATGCGGACGCAGCCGGCGGAGGATCAGTACCGCCACATCCGGAACTCGATGGAGATCGCGCTGAAGCTGGAGCAGAAGGTCGAGAAGTTCGACCGCGCCTTCCAGGCCAAGTGCATCGCCGAGCGCAACTACGAGAAGCTCGAGAAGTACGTCATCGACCTGCTCCTCGGCGACTGA
>Ga0070399_1003844_pt1 | contig 12919 bp, 10 predicted proteins | sample BioMet4_FD_61217 | JGI IMG/M metagenome (GOLD analysis project Ga0070399, IMG submission 61217) | Microbial communities from bioreactor (seeded with sewage sludge) at LBNL, California, USA - Biofuel metagenome 4 (version 1) | ecosystem: Engineered > Bioreactor > Anaerobic > Unclassified ... | reverse complement strand
TTTTTCCATCGTCTATACTGTCGCAAACGCCAGGAACATTTGATCCAATGCATGGCCTCCCCATTGCGCTATGTTCAAGTACAACATTAGTCATTCCCTCATAATAACTTGGATGAATTGCTGCTGAAGAAGTTGATATAGCCAGTTTTATGTCGTTCGTTTGTCCATAATATTCAACAATACCCTTGGTACAAAAATCCCTAACTGATTTTTGATATTTCTCTTCATCAAAATCACCATAGATTCGAAATATCACCTTCGGATATTTCGTTTTAATGTAATCAGCACATTTCAGATATTCCTCAATGCCCTTTGACTTCATAATTCTTGCCATAAAGTTGAATATTATTGGATCCGTCTCTTTCGGGTATTCTGAATATTTAAAGCACTCAATATCAACTCCTGATCCAGGAATTCTTCTATAATAAGTTTTATTGTTTAAAATCAGTTGTATGGTTTTCATCTCCATATCATTTTGGTACATCATACAATTTGCTTTACAAAATCCAATTTTATACAAAATAGTTAAAATATGAGCCAAGACGCCCTTTGCATTCATTAATCCAGCATTATTAACTATATATGGAATCCGTAATATTCTACACGCAATCCCGCCATAAACAGAACATTTTGTAGTAAAAGTCAATACAAGATCAGGAGTTATTTTTTTAAGTATGCGATAATAACAATCAAGTAATTTTGAATCGTTAATAATACTTGTTCCTCTTCTATCAATGCTCACATTTTCAAACTGACATCCAATGTTTAAATACTTATCGATTTCTGCCCCGTAAGATGAAATTAGAATAACTTTAAAATTCATCTCACATAACTGTTTAATAAGTTGTTGTCTAAAATTAAATGTTCGATCTATTGGACATATTAAGACTATTTTTTTCATGAGTTAGTACTTCAACCTTTCATACCATTGACATGAAGGATTCGAGCTCTCCCAAAACCGCATCTGTGACCTTCTATTTACGATTTTGGTGTTTCTCCATTTTATCTCTTTTTTACAAGTTGCTCTCTATATATTATGTACTATAATCAAAAATACATGAAATTTTAAACCATACTGCATAAATCACAAAAGGCTTCAATACTATGCTTAATATCAAATATATTTAATAGAAGAAACTCCCTTCCGTCTTTCAAAATTCTATTACGTAAAAAGAACATCTGATTCAAGGTAACCTCAATTTCTTTAGCCTTCTGAATAACAAAGGAGTCGAGTATCCTTAACAAGAGATTGCAACAACATTGCCTAGAAAAAGAGATTCCATTTATCTACCAGACTACATTCTAATTTTCTTTATCTATTCTTCTTGCTGGAGTACCCACATAAGTGCCTGATTTCTCAATATTCTTAATAACAACTGTTCCAGCGCCTAATATAACTTCTTCACAAATTCTAATATTATTGCTTATCACAGTTCCGATTCCTACCCATGTGGATTTATTAATTTCAACCTTACCAGCTAAATGGGCTCCAACAGATATATGAACAAAGTCAGCAATAGTGTTATCATGATCGATTGTTGCACCTGTATTTATAATACATCCCTTGCCAATTATTGTACCAGGATTAATAACTGCACCAGCCATTACAACGGTTCCGATTCCAATATGTACATCTTCTGCAACAACAGCGCTTGGATGAATTAAACTAATAACATTAAAATTGGCCAGCCTATTCATAATATTTTCTCGAATAACAGCATTTCCAATTGCGACGAAAAAATCAGATATCTGAGAAGCATTTAACGTCTCTGCATCTGTACTTTTTCCTATCACCGGGCAACCATTGCAATCTTTAATCCTTGCATTATCATCTAAAAAATAGACTTCTAAATAATCATTCAGTCTTGCTATATCAGCTACTACCTTTCCATGTCCGGATGCCCCTATAATTAATAGTCTTCTTTTCATTTATCATTTGTCCTTATTTCTCTAGCTAGAGAAAAAGCTTCAGCAGCTCTTAAATTCATCATTGTTCCACGAAAGGTTGCTAATGCTTCAACTGCTTTTATCGATCGAGCGTTTGGAAACTCTGAAATCTGAGATTTATAAATGCTCAATGCTTTTAATTTCTTATCCATGTATAAACTTACATCTTCATAAACATTAGGGATAAAGTCATTCATAGTATTTGGGACATCCCAACCTGTTTCTGATAATGTCTCATACATTAATATCTTTCGTACTATGTGATTATATTTAGGTCTCAAAGCAACCATAGCAGCATCAACAGTCAACTTATGATCAAGCTGCATATCTCCACGAAATGGAAGATAGACGATATCAGGTTTTATTTCTCGCATTATCTTCAGGAATCCATCATTAAGTTTATATCTAGGAACATTTTCAAGTTTAGCAGCAGGGAAATCCATAAAAATAGTCTCTTTAACTCCTAGAAAAGCATCTGCTGTTCTGCATTCACGTCTTCCTTCTTCAATTAAGTCTTTTGAAAAAAGATCATTAGTTCCCTTTGTTACTACAGTTACGTATATATCATCGCCATGTGTGGCATATTTTGCTATTGTACCACCACAACCCAATATCTCATCATCCGGGTGAGGTGCTATAATAAGAATATTCATCAGCAACTCTCCATTCCTTTATAACCTTACTAATTCTCCATTTGAGTTCACAAAAGTTTCCAAATATCTTCTCTTTAGGCGAGTACCATAATCAACTCTACAATTCGGTAATTTTTCTCCAAGCAATTGTTTGACTCTTAGATACGGAAGATTTACTCCAGCTACAGCAATAACTGAAACTGTAGCTGTTATTCTAGGATTAATATCCATTAAATTAGCGACTCCATTTTTGTCTCTCATAAAATCAAATCCAAAATTTCCATCAATTGCTAGTTTATTTACAATCTTCTCTGCGATCTCATAGGCACCTCTATCAAAAGAAACTATACTTTCCTGTGCAATACTCATAAGACTAACAACATTTTCTCTTCCCACCTCATAAAGTACTTTTCCGTGATCAGCAAGAAGGTCAACTGTATACTCAATTCCAGGCATGTATTCAACTAACATCATCTCATCTAAAGTCTCTTGTTCATTAAGAATTCCTAGCATATCCTTATAAGAAATAAAGAAACTGCTAGGCTTTTCCCTAGCAAAAAGTTCATATTTAGATTTCTTATCATCTATAATGCGAACTCCTCGACTTCCACTTTCATTGACTATCTTTATGCATACTGGTTCATCTGGATAACCCATAACACTACAACCTATCATAAAATCATTTATCGAATGAATTGGATAATACTTTGGAACAGGGATACCCATCCGACTTAAGTAGTTATAGGTATTTAATTTATTATTCGCAATGTCAATGGAGTTTTGATTTGAAATGGATAGCTTAACTCCCATAGCCTCAAAATCTGATTTTCTTCGAATGACTGCACTAACTTCTGCCGAAATATTAGGAAAATATATATCTACTTTCTCCTTTTGACAAATATCGAGTACTATATCGCAATAATCTGGAGTAGTTGCTGCAGGGACTTTATAAAAGGAATCAACGAAATACTTGCACGTAGGATCATCTACCATATCCATTCCGACCAATCTTATGTCCCGTTCACCATTGTTTTTGAAACATTTAATAATTCCTGGAATTATTGATGATCCACTTGCAGATAATAAAACAGTTATATCCCTCATATTCTATACCTCATCAAATAACAAATGAGCGAAAAATATCATCAAATGTTTCATCTCGCTTAATAATCAAAACATTTCGATTTGAGTCTAGGCATAACGCTTTAAAATTTGGATGTATGAAAGGAGGCTTATTTACGATTGAATATCCACCAACATTTCCAAACACAAGGATATCATCCTTTTTTATAGCAACTCTACAATCTGAATACAGTCTGTCCTGTTCCAAGCATGTGTAGCCTAACACATCTATCTTCCGACTACTCTTCTCATCGAGTATCTGCCCATTTCTGAGTACATAAAAGGGCAGTTTTTTTATTGTACAAATTTCACCCACATTCTGAAAACTACTATCTACGGTAGAAAACTGAACACCAGCAATTTTTTTATCCTGAATCACTCTTGTAATCAAATACCAGTACTTAGATACTATGGTTGTTCCTGGTTCAGAAATAAGCAAAGGTTTCTTTCGAGACTTTTCGTAATGCTCTTTTACCGTACCTGCAACAACACGAGCATATTCATCATAATTAGGAACATTGGGTCCAAATTGTACTTCTAAACTTGATTCCATTGATCCATACATACCGCTTCCAACATCAATATAATCTGGAGCTCCTATAAAATATTTATCTACTGCTTGAAGCAATTGGTCAACACGTTTTTTCCAAAACTCTAAACTACGCGCTCTACTAATGTGAATATGAAAACCTGCTAAATGAATGTTTGGTCTAGATATTAAAAGTTTAATTGTTTTTTCTAAGGATGTACTGTTAACTTCTATTCCAAACCGTGAGACAAACCCAGCACCAATATTTAAATTGAGTCTAATTCCTACACGAAAGTCAACTTTTTTATTCTTTTCGGCAATGGAAACAATCCTTACTGCTTCATCGAAACAATCAATATTTATGATTCCATGTTTGATTGCATGTTCCTCCAAAGCTTCCCCCTTATAAGGGCCATTGTAAATTATATTGGAATTTTCATAGCCTAGCTTCTTAGCAAGGTCATATTCCATATCTGATACTACTTCAGCCATACCTCCAAGTTCTTTTACACACTTACACACATATGGGGTATAATTTGTTTTATAAGAATACGCAATATTATATTTCGAGTAGAAAGACCGCATGGTACTAAGAAGGTGATGATAATTATCTGTAAATTCCATTTGATCAAAAACATAACATGGTGAACCAAATTCTTTTATGATCTTATTTACTATATCAACACTTAACATTTTATGATTCCTTCTGAATTTTTTTCAAATCTTTCATCTATGAGAGACTTTCTCACTACAGCTCCATAATTTGTACGATTTCTTTCTAATACAATTCGAACCGCATTTAAGAAAATATATAAATCTGTTTTAAATCTAACATTCTCTGCATAATCAGATTCATACTTAAATTGTTTATCCCAACTAATAACTGAATTCTTATCAATAGAATCTGAGGGAATTAAACCACCTCTAACCTGAAAGCGTTTCTTTTCTATCTCTGTATAAAACTGAGAATAGCCAGTAGGTAAGGGCCTTGGGCCAACAATAGACATATCCCCCTTCAAAATATTGAAGAGTTCTGGCAATTCATCTATCGACGTAGATCTAAGAATACGTCCCAAGGCTGTTAATCTTAGCTCATCTGGAAGCAAGATGCCATTCTTATCATGTTCAATCGTCATAGACCTGAACTTTACAATACTAAAAGGTTTTTCATATTTACCGGCTCTTTCCTGCTTAAATATTATTGGCGAGCCAAGCTTTACATGCACTATTATTGCCGTTAACAATAGCACAGGACTAAGTACAATTATTGCCCCTGTTGCCAAAGTACAGTCCAATGGCCTTTTTATATAATATTCATAGAAACCTTGATGGTTCCTTTTAAAATGTACTTTTTGATCTACGCGCTCTTTTATAAATGCAACACCACCTGCCATATTAGATACTACTACAACTCCCTTAGCAATTTTGAAGATATTTTTTTCGATTCTACTCATCTGCCAAACCCCATGTATTATTCAAAGCATGCTCTGATAATATCTATTACCCTATCCTGCTGCTCTTCTATCATCTTATTATCACTCGGCAGACATAAACCTCTGCTGAAGATATCCATACCAATATCAATTGTTCCGTCTTCGTCTATGTATGCGTTGCTTCTTGCCCTGCCGTTTCCGTTCTTTATGATAAACGGGTTCATCCGGTAAATGGGTTGCATATGCATCGGTTTCCAGATTGGCCTCCCCTCTGCGTTGATTGAAGCAATCGCCTGCAGGATTTCTGTCGGACAGCTCTTACCATGCTCAGGGATATAAAGAGGTTCCTGTTCCCCTCTTACCTGTCTGCACATGTGGTCCGTATCAATTGTCATGCAGCTGAGCCAAAAATTAGGTTCACTGTTTGCAGTATCATATGGATTCATATTCACCGGCAGATCTTTTAAGCCTTCTTTATAATGTTCGTAAATTGTCTTCTTCTGCGCGATATGTTCCTCCAGATAAGGGACCTGTCCTCGCACAACCCCGGCAATGACATTACTCATCCGGTAGTTGTAGCCGATCTCTTCATGCTGGTACCATGGAGCAGCCTCACGGCTTTGTGTGGACCATTTTCTTACTTTATTGGCATCTTCAGGATTGTCCGTCAAAAACATGCCCCCTGCCGAACCGGTAATGATCTTATTTCCATTAAAACTGATACAGTTCCAGTCACCAAAAGTACCCGTCTGTTTGCCTTTATAAGTAGCACCCAGAGATTCCGCGGCATCCTCAATGATCATGGCTCCATGCTGATTACAGACTGCACGCAGTTCATCGATTTTCCCGGGAGTTCCATAAAGATGTGCAATGATTACGATCTTAACTTCCGGATAAATTTTAAAAGCCTGCTCCAGAGCAACGGGGTCCATGTTCCAGGTATCATACTCTGTATCTATAAAAACTGCTTCTCCATTTTCATAAGCTACAGGATTAATAGTCGCATCAAAAGTCATATCAGAGCAGAACACCTTATGCCCCTGTACTGCACCTTCATTTGGTTTCGGCTGACCATAAAAATGTTCTCCGGCAAGCTTCATTGCCAGATGTAAAGAAGCTGTCCCGCAGGACAAAGCAACTGCGTACCTGCAGCCAACTTTCCTGGAAATTTCTTTTTCTACTTCATTAATATTTTCGCCGACTGTAGACATCCAGTTGGTCTCATAGGCCTTCTTTACATATTCCAGTTCCGGTCCGTGCATGGTCGGACTGCTGAGCCATACCTTATTTTCAAACTTTTCAATATGATATTTTGAAGCATCAAACATTTTTATATCTCCCTCATATAACAGTACTTACTGTTTCAACCATTCAGTCGATTAAAACTCACGTAAACTTTTAGCCAGCTTTATGGCGAAGCTCCCTATGCCATATCCCGCCATTCCGCCCAGTGTATTATTAAAAACATCATCAAATTCACACAGCCCCACCTTCAGAAAATATTGCAGTGTTTCTATGCCCGCAGAAAAAAGGATAAGACAAATCATTGATCTTAAAAAAGACTGTTTTCTTCCGTTGTTTCTGTTATAAAGTTTCAATAACAGACCTGCCGGAACAAATAAAATCATATTTTCCAGAATCTCAAATCTGAAATATGGTTTGCTGATGGCTTCTCTGTAAGACCAGAATGGCTGAAGCATAGCTTTGTGTGCACCACTGTTTGATCTCATCAGGATTGTACTTAAAAAAATCAAATACAGGTAAATCACCAGTACAGAAAGTAATATCCGGTCTATTACTTTCTGTTTTGAAAATATCAGAATATGGACAGCAGCTAAAATAAACATCACACTGACTGTCCAATGTTCTTTCATTCCGTTCAGGACGGAAACAGTATATTGTCCCATATCGGTAATCAGATAATCCATTTACAGTGCTTTCCTGCTGCAGGCTGCAAATGCCTCATGCATGCTGTATTCCGGCTGACTGATAATATGTACATTTTCCTGTTTTTCTCTGTCCATCTTCAGATATTGATTTTTCTGAAACTGCGGATGATAGGTCGGAACGATTTCCGCGACCATTTGTTTCACCTGGTCGCCGTTGTTTTCTCTGATCGCCACAGGATAAAGCCTGTCCAGCTGTTTCCGGTACATTTCATAATCAATGTCCAGCGGCTTTCCGATATGGATCATATGGTTCGGCGTGTCCTTCATGCCTTCTTCCTTCATGAGCATTTCCTCATAAAGCTTCTCTCCCGGTCGGAGTCCTGTGAAAACAATCGGAATGTCTTCGTACGGTTTGAGTCCGGAAAGCCTGATCAGGTTCTCCGCGAGATCGAGGATTTTAACCGGCTGGCCCATATCGAGGACAAATATTTCGCCGCCCTTGGCATAATATCCGGCCTGAAGCACAAGACTCACCGCTTCCGGAATGGTCATAAAGTAACGGATGATATTCTTGTCCGTTACGGTCACCGGACCGTCTGCCGCGATCTGTTTTTTAAAGAGCGGAATAACCGAGCCGTTTGACCCCAGCACATTTCCGAAGCGGACTGCCACAAAATCTGTTCCGGGATAGGTCTTGTCCATCATCTGGATAATCATTTCGCACATCCGCTTGCTGGCACCCATGATGTTTGTGGGGTTCACGGCCTTGTCCGTGCTGATCATGACAAAGCGCTTCACGCCGTACTTTCCGGCGGCCTGTGCGGTTTTATAGGTCCCGAACACATTGTTCTTGATAGCCTCGTTCGGGCTGTCCTCCATGAGCGGCACGTGCTTGTGTGCTGCCGCGTGATAGACGATGTCCGGCCGGTAATCCTTCATGATCTGGTTCATCCGGTTGGTGTTTCTGACCGAACCGATCAGGGCGATCATATTGAGCTCCGGATGGGTCTCTTTCAGTTCCTGCTGGATGTCATAGGCATTGTTCTCATAGATATCAAAAACAATGAGAAGCTTCGGCTGGTGATTGGCGATCTGCCTGCAGAGTTCGGAACCGATGGACCCTCCGCCGCCTGTAATCAGCACGGTTTTTCCCTTCACATATTCCGCGATCTCGTCCAGATTGACCTTGATGGAGTCTCTTCCAAGAAGGTCCTCTATTTCCACGTTCCGGAGTTTGCTTACGCTTACTTCTCCGTTGATTAACTGGTATATTCCCGGAAGCGTTTTTACCTTGCAGTTCGTTTTTCTGCAGATTTCCAGGATTTCCGTTCTGTCTTTTGAACTGGCCATGGGAAGGGCAACAAAGATCTGCTCAATGGCTTCCTCCTGACAGACACGGATAATATCCCTGCGGTTTCCGAGGACGGGTGCGCCGTTCAGGTACAGATGTTTCTTCGCCGGATCCGCATCAATATAGCAAACCAGATGGCCGTGCGTGTGAGTGCTGTAGACCAGTTCCTTCCCGAGCTGCCCTCCGGCCTGTCCGGCTCCGACGATCATAGTCCGCGGACCGGCATCGTTTTTGGCCGCGGCATCTCCCAGAATGGACCGGGTCATGCGGTAGGAAAAACGGACTGCAAATTCCAGGATGGTCTGTGCGATAACTGCCAGCGGGAAAAAGCTTCTCGGCATGGAAACCTGCAGAAGGGTATAGATTTCCAGCATGATGAGCGCCCCGATCATATTAAGAAGCATGATCCTGATTGCTTCACGGATGCCGGCCTGCGACCACATGATGGCATACATCTGCCCGCACGCATATTCTATGAGGACAATTGCAATAAACACCGGTAAAAGTTCCAACCAGTGCGTAAGATATTGTGGATCGATTTTTGACGGAGAAAAATCAAATCTGGCAAGAAGTGCCAGATACCCCGAAACGCAGGCAATCAGAATGTCCATGGTCATAAGCATGGCCATGCGCTTCCGTTTGCTGCCCGGCAGTAAACCGTTAAGTACTTCGATATTTCTCATAATACTCCCGTTCCCCTGAAAATTAAGTTATTTTTACAAGAAAAGGACCTGGGCTTTTTTCAGCCAGGTCTGTTCTGTTTCTCTATGATCTCTATCCCTACATGAATGTCCACATCAGTTCCCCCGAACATCCGGGTCCTGATAATGGCCTTGCGTTTTCTTAAGTTGTATTCAATGATTTCCCCTGTGAAATTTTTAAGATCGCCGTCGATGATCTTCACCCTGTCTCCCTTTTGATAGGGTTTTTCGTCCGGAAGGCTGATCCTGCTTAAGCGGAAGGTATGGTCTCCTCTGTCCTTCCCGATTTTTTCTATGAATGCCTGTTCCGCGTCCGTGAGAGAAATGAAATAATAATCCGCGTCATGCAGCAGGTTCTTCCGTTTCGGGATTTTCTTAAGAGAAAGAAAGACCGCTTCCGGACTGTTTGTGACAAGAAATAAATACCCGGGAAACATCTTCTCGGTTGTAATCTTCCATTTCCCGCCTATCCTCCGGTTCATTTCCCGTTTCGGCGTAAAGACTTCCTGTATAAGGACAGGGTCCATGCGTTCCCGCATGAACTGAATGAGGATGTCTTCCTGACCTGTGGTGGTCTGTATGGCATAACACTTACCCTGATTGCATGCTTCGCCCTTCACATCTGTTTCCATGTGATTTCCCCTCGTTCCCTTATGCCCCTCTTCACAGTCTGTCTGCCCCGAAGCATAACATCCCGTTCCGAGTTTTCTGGTCTTACAAACTTCCGGTCTTTCCGTAACGCTTTTCTTTTCTATGCTTCCGAAATTTCTTCTCACTCTGTCTGACGGATGCTCCGGTTAAGGAGCAGGAAGACGGCTCCCGCCGCTGCCGCTATGCCTGCCGCCATAAGCCAGACATTGTAACTGCTGAATAACATGTACTTCGTGAGTTCTCCGGTCTGAACCCGAAAGAACTTCTGGAAAAGTGCCTCTCCGTTTACCCGGAACAGAATGACCGCAGTCAGGTCCGCTGCGGCGCCTAAGAAGAATCCCGTTCCCAGATAAAGAAAGATGTGTTTCTTATGCTCCTGGATAAGGAAAAGGACTGCCGTGCTGCCAAGAAGCGTGAGTGCGGAGAGCAGTGCGTACAGGGAAAACCTGCCTGCTTCTGTCTTTGCTTCCTCGTACCATCTGTCCAGACCCGGTATGCTTAAGCCTTCCTTAAAGCTCTTTACGAGGGTCCCCATCATATTGGCAAGACCTTTGTTCGCCTGATCGGTAAGCTCTATGTCCTGCGTGTTCAGGTAATCATTGATCGGTTTCTGGATGTTCCGGACGACCGTTTTTTCAAAGTATCCGGACTCGTTGTTCTTTAAAACGGTCTTCCGCATTTCGAACTTGTACCACTGCTCAATATTGGCAGCGCTTAAAACCGTGTTCGGAATGCCGATGGCACCGGTAAAGGCGTCGATCTCTTTCTGCACTGCTTCATACTTTGCGTCATAATAGCCGGTCTTCACAAAAGCGTCCGAAAGGTTGTTCTGATCGTAATAACCGAAGTGAAGCGTCAGTAATGCGGAGAGGAAAAAGATCTGTGCCGCAAAGGAAATGGAAAGAAGAATGGATAAAATGTGCCGGTTCCGTCTCGGTGCTGCCCGGTGTCCTTTATTCCTTGCCCTGTGGTTTAAAAGTCCCAGGATCAGGCACAGCACTGACACTGTCACCGCCGCGGTACTGATTGTTTCTGCTGTCGGTTCCGGAAACGGGATCACCTGCACTTCCGTGCCTACGGTTCCCTCTCCTGTGGCTGTGCTGCCGGCGGAGATCTGCTCCAGGGCCAGCACCATGGGATTGTGCGTCCGTTTGAAATGGGCCTCGAGTTCCGCGGCTTCCCTTGCTTCCTGTTCTTTTAAGAGACTCTCTTTTTCCGCCTGTTCCGCTGCCGCCTTTTCGCGCGCTTCCCGTTCGGCGCTGCTCTCGGTTGCGACAGCTGTTTCCGCGGTTCCGCTTTTTCCTTCGGCCGCTTCTCCCGTTCCTGTCTGTGCTTTTGTTTCTGTCGAAGCCTTTGTTTCCTTCTGTGCTTCTGTTTCTCTGGGTGCTTCTGTTTCCGCGTCCGCGGATTTCTTTTTCTTATGGTTCGCGTTCCCGCCCCCGGCGGGAATCAGGTACCCTTCCTCCACGCCTTCCTTCACGGAACCGTAGATCTGGGAGATGGCCTTGCTTTTCTGCTCGTCCGTGCAGTCCACGTCATCCTGATCCAGGTAGGCTTCCGCCTGCGCAATATATTCGGGCGAGGCCACATAGGTCTGCCCGTCATATTCAAATGTGCCGTTTATGATGGAAATAATTTCCGCTTCGTTCCCGTTGATCATGTGAAAATAACCGCCTGTCTCCTGTCCGGTGCCATAAGAAGGGAAAGCCGGGTGCCGTCTGCTGCTGACACCCGGCCGGTTTTGTGAAATATGGCCTTGTTATACTTTACTTAGTCAGATCAATTGTGATAGATGCTTCCGATCCGTCAGAATAGGTTACATCGAATGTATAGGAACTGGCAAGGGAAGAAATGACTTTCCCGGAAGCCTTGGCCTTTGCCGCCGCGACTGCCGCTTCATAGCTGGTACCGATTGTAATGCCGTTAACGCTGATGCTCTTAACACTGTTCGTGATCACGCCGGCACCGCTAATGGCCTTCGTTACTGCTGTTACAACCTTGCTTGCGCTGTCAGATTTTATATTGGTAACATCTGCTGTGATCGTGCAGTTAACTACCTCTGTGGCATCCGCTGTCGGTGTGATATCGCTGAGGGAAACACTGATTCCGGGCACCGCGCTTTCTGCTGCGGACTCTGCGGCTGCTTTTCTGGTTGTGTTGTTCAGTTCGACTGCATCCACATAGCTCAGGTTATTGCTGTTGGGCACACTCTTACCGGAACTGCTGCCTGAACCGCCGGAACTGGAGCCGGGTTTCGATGTGGAAGAAGCCACCTGTACCGCGCCGTTCACGGTCCAGCGCCCTTCACCATCTACGGTGCAGTTATCCGGCGTGGTCGCGGACTGGTACATCCAGCCTGCAGGATCAAACGCGTAGCAGTAGCTGCCTATCCAGACCCACTTCGGTCCGGCTTCGCTTCCTGCGTGCCACTGTGTCATTTCATTGTTCGTTGCGTACCACCACTGTCCGAGGTGCTCCGGGTTACTGGACTGCTTCCAGCCTGTTCCCTGTGCGCCGAACACGGACTTCTGCTGCACCTTTCCGTCCACGGTCCAGGCACCTGCTTCATTTACCGTGTAGTTATCCGGCGTCATCGTGTTCGTGTAAAGGTTTCCGTTCTCGTCATATGCATAGCACTCCATGACGCTGTCGCTGTCTGTGTCT
>Ga0070399_1003841_pt1 | contig 12925 bp, 8 predicted proteins | sample BioMet4_FD_61217 | JGI IMG/M metagenome (GOLD analysis project Ga0070399, IMG submission 61217) | Microbial communities from bioreactor (seeded with sewage sludge) at LBNL, California, USA - Biofuel metagenome 4 (version 1) | ecosystem: Engineered > Bioreactor > Anaerobic > Unclassified ... | reverse complement strand
TTTTCAAGCTCCAAGAAATACAACACATTTACAAGCTCGCGATATTTATCGTGTTGCAGGCCATTTAATTGACGAATTTTGATATGCAACCTATCCCCTATATATTCTTCAAAAGATTTGAGATATGGGTAGTCATGGTAATAGACACCAGGGCCTGCAGAAAGTGGGTTTTGCCGTTTTGGGAAGTACAAAATATCTGTTTTATCGAGACCGGAATTCTCAGGATTCCAATATAGAACACGCCCCCTCGAACCATAGTCGAGCCACGTTTTAGAGTCACAGGAGTAAACAGGGACATGTCGAATTAATTTGGGGGTTGTCATCCCAAAAATATGGACCTTTATTTTACGAGGATTATTGTACATTTTATCCACTACAGGCCACAATACATTCAGATCCTCCCTGTCATCTCCTTGGCATTGGCCAATGGCAATAATATCATAACCTTTTTGGATAAAATACTCCTCCTCTCGATTAGTAAGGCTGTGTAGTGCCGGAACTGCCTTTATTCCAACCTCCTCCATTCCAAGCAAACGTTCTAAATTGTGGTCAAAACTGTCAGGCTTAAAGTCATCGTCAAAACTGAACACAAAATTGTACCAGCTTTGTGCACGTTTGGCATAAGCTTTATATTGTACATAAAGATTATGCGCCTTATTTTCAAACTCCGCTTCTGTCAGGTCGAGGTCGTTCAAGCTATATGCTCCGCAGTCAAGTATAATATCGCCGATCATGTGGCGATACCGCTTCAGGTACTCCATTGGATTGCTTAACCCATAGAATGTAAGCAAGACATTAAGTTTAACATCCGGCATAGCCGCATGAAGTTCCTTCAGGACACCAATATTGAGAGAAGAAAGAAATATCTTCATGATTATCCTCCTTTTGCAAGGCCCCATGACTCATGCCAAGGGGCCTTGCCTATTCAGAATTGCTATTTGGAGTTGAGGGTCTTGAGCTTATTCTTGAAGGCTTCCAGGTCGGCAATGAGGCTCTCAACGGCTTCAATGCTCACCTTGCCTTCAACCGTCGCTTTTTCCCCCAAGAAGGGCTTGATGGACTGGCTGAGCTGGGTGACCTGAACATCAATATTGGGCACGGACTTCTCGGAGGATTTTTCCTGAGCGTCCGCCTCAGCGGTTGAGGCCTCCTCCTTCTTGGGAACAAACTCGGAACGCTTCAGCTCCTTTGCGATGAACTTGTCCAAGTGGGCTTCCGGCGCGGTTTTGTCCGCTTTGCCCAATTCCTTAAGATACTTGCGCTCCTCCCCGGTGAGCGGAGCTTCGAGATTCAGGAAATCTTCCATGCAGTCCACCGAGACGTACACATCCATGCGTTCCAGCTTATAAACCTCGATGATGGCATCGATCTTGGTTTTGCGCTGTTCAAAGGGGATATCATCCTTGAGTCCCTTGGCTTCCAGCATCATGCCAATAGGATCAGAACCAAGCTGCAACGCGTCTTCGTCAGAGAATTTGGAGTAGTACGAACCGATTTCCGACAACCGTTCCACACCGAGCCACAAGTAGTTTTCGACCTTCGGGATGGAGGAAAAATTCATATACTTTTCGCGGGAACGCTTGCTGATGAACGGGATACGCTTGTTAGCCCAAGCAACCCAGTCCCGCTTGTTTTCAGCGTACCGGAGTGTTTGAAGTTTCAGGAGGTAAAACCCAATTCTGAAGGCATAGAACGCAACGTGGGCATTGGCCTTGTCCTGGATCAGGACAAACTCGCTGTGGCGAACTTTGAGTTCCTCGATGAGTTTGTCCGCGCTATTTACCGCATTGATTCTGTTAAAAAGAATATTCCGCATGGACTCCATGGTAATATTCCCTTCAGCGGCAGCCTTAACAGAATCAGGTATCGAGGAATCACCAGAAGCATCATGAAACAGCCCTTGATACGCGACGATGGCAGCGTAGTCCTCAACCTTCTGATCCTGGTTGTTGAGGGAAGAGGTCTGCATAACCAATCCCGCCAGCTTGTCGGAAGTGACGACCTGCGAATCAATTTCAGTCTTCTCAGTAGCGGTATTCATGATAAGCTCCTTCTCGTGGTTTGATCGGTGCAGTTGCAAGGCGGTGTGCCTTTGCTCGCAACCGATGGCCGCACACTTCCAGAAGGGCCCGCACGAAACCCGCCAACTTCTATAAAAAGAAATTGGCAAGCAAGGGATAAGAGAAAAATCTTATTGATTTAAGGACATTATGACGCGATTTTTTATACAAAAATCCGTCACCTCATAGTAGCCCTGGATGCGTTTCCGGCGGGTCACGATCTGTTCCCAGGCCCCATCGGTTTTACCCGATTCTTCGACCTTGGCCTTCAGGAGGGGGTAGACATCGTCAAAGGAGGCAGAGGTGCTCTCGCTGGCCTCATGGGCTTTATCCCAAAGCCAAACCATGGCGAGACGCATGACGTCAGAACTGTTGATATGTTTTCCCTCTAAACATAACTTATAAACGGCTTGAAGAGTTTCTCCTTCGATATTTTGTTTTTTAAACAAACTTTCCACCGCTTTATTTATAATATTTAACGCCTGAATTTCCAGACCAATTTTCGAAGGAGACATTACAACGCCTTGCGGGTTGATTTTTATATTCCCAGTTCGTTGAAAATCAAAACTAAAATTATCTGGAGTCATTTCATCGACGGTCAAAAGCCATTCGCCATTAAGCTTTAAAAGAGCGGACAAGTCTGCCGGATCTCTAGTTGCAAACTCTACATCGCTATCTTTAAGAATATCATCAAAGGCTTTATCGCTACTTAAGCCGATTGAATTGTTCTTGTAAATTCTTCCGAAATGATTTTCGAATCCGCAGCTTAAAAAACCATATTTGAAAAATATTAAGCCAGCAGCCTGTCCATGACTTTTCTCTAATCTTCTCCTGAAAGGAGTATATTTCAAATCCTCCTTATCGTCGTGCGATGAAACGTACTCCGCCATTTCATTAAGAAATTCTCTGGTTTGCATAGATTCATATATGCCAATATCCTTGAAATAATCGTTATAGGTCTCGATAACGGCACAATATCTTTGGTATAATTTGTTGCGTCGCATGTACTCCCAGTACCAAAAGGCAATCCGCTGGAGGCGATCCGAGCCGTCGAGCAAAGTCTTCGCGCTGTCTTTTGCCATGATAGCTTGGATTCTCCAATTTTTATAGTGAGATAGACATATAATCAAGTATCCGAAGCCGTACGCTCCATGTGCTTGTCATACGGCCCAAGCAGTGTCATCCAAAAGCGCAGCCCCCTGCGCATTTGGTGTAGGCCACTCACAAGCCCTTATGCAATCTCAAGAGATCAAGATTTTCATGATGTCGTAGCAGCTTGACAAACTTTGTCATAACAAATATACGATCCATCAGATTGGAATATTCTTCTTAGAATTCTTGATATGAGAATATATGCTATAAATGGAGATATAACACAATAAAATAGCGTCATTACGAGGAGATAAACAAGAGACTCTAGAAGAACCTCTGTGAACTCGCTTGCTTTCGATTTTTTAGTACTTTCAGAACTTCCAAAAACCATATTCCCAAGCGAACCCAGCCCTTCTTTTACAAACTGCAATGTACCGCCACACTCGTCGTATTTTGTTTTTATTTTTTCAAAAGTCGACTCTGTAGATAATGAGTATGTTACGGCCTCAAGAGACACTATTCCAGGCAATAAAATATAAACAAAAACTGCACTTAGTATGATTTTTTTCCCGTAAATCTGTGTGACTTTAAACGCACAGAGCAAGAATCCAATTGAGAATATATACCGTGCTATAAAACCTTCTTTAACAATTTTAAGCAATATTGTTTGGATCGAAAGAGCTACCAATCCATTAGCGAGCCAGTCTGCAAGCTTTCCAACACCAGGTAATGGCGTAAATTTATGCAGAAGCTCAAAAACACTATAAGCTGTTGCCGTTCCAATTAGGGATTTGAAACTAAATTCATATGCTATATCGTAAATTAAATTATATGAAACTTGAAAAGCTAAATGATAAATCCCAACAAACGAAATCGCAGAAAGAAGTAAATAGCCCGCAGTTTCCGTAAAACGCTTTTTGAAAATTCTATTTATTAGAATAATAGGGAAAAATGCTATATAATTAATCGCAAGAATTGTGTATGTTTCAATGTTTTCTAGTACATTCTCGAACGAGCTCTGCATTTTTGGATTTTTGGTTGATTCCGCTTGGGAGTGATTGCTGCTGCCAGCATTGTCCTTATTTTGGTTACCCTCAAAATGTTCTCTTACATACGCCTTAATGTTGAGTTTATTTAGTCGAATATAAAGTAACTCGATTTCATCTTTTGTCTTATTTTGTGCAATCTTGATATTAGTACGTGACTCCAGCATCTTAAGAAACCTTTCTGGTGTCATTTTATATTTTTGTGAAAATTTTTCCAAGACATTTGAATTACTATCCCCATTGAATGAGTCTCTTGAAATACAAATATCATAAAGTACTTCCATGGCCACACCCTCCAATTACATAGTTGTCTTGCGAGTTTGAATTATTCAGATCAAACCACGGGGGCAGATACACTCCAGAAGATCGCATCCCCAACCTTTTCGTGGAGATGTATCGACCAACAAGATCAATTTCAATAGGTTAAGCTGGGACTTTGGCGCTATTATTTCCAAACTTTTCTGGTTAATTTGCGCACCGCTGGTTCCAGAGGCAGTTTCCCACTTCACCCCTATTTTCCGGTGTCGAGTGCCCAAAATCCCCGGGTATGACTTTTCAGTTTACCACTGGGCTAGATTTTTAGCGCAATTTATCCTGAACTCTCGCCACTTTCTTCGAATCGAAACGTGGCTATTTCATCGTAAAACCGTATGAAATAAGTGCGTTTCATCCCGAGCCAATCATGCTTTAGTCATCCGTTATTATTGATAATTTTCAGATGAGATCCCTGGATTCGTCATTTCTGGTAATGACTCGAGATGCAGAGGATCACCGACATCATCATAGGAGTCGTGCCCCTGGCCGTGCCCGGGGCCTTCTTTGTTGGCGTCAAATCCGGGGACGACAGGCCGCCCCAGGACGATTCGACTTCGATGGCTACAAAGAACGAGAACTTTCCCGGCGAGGTTTGTTCGATAAGACCAAGTGGCGATGAGCCGCAGTTGTAAGGTGTGCAAGAAAAAGCATCGTTTATTTTGGCTTTTCGTCTATTCTTATGCCTTTATTAAAATTGTTATCAGTAAGTTTTTCTCTTCCCTCAGCCGGAGATTTTATCGCCGGCTGAGAAAAGGCACACGGGACTGGCAATAAACAAAACGAATTTTAGTATATTCATTCGAAGTAACAGTCGACTATCCACATTTATCATGTTCTCCGGATATTGCCGCAAAGAAATGAAAATTTCTACAGAAAAAAATAGTAGGGTTAAATTTGCCATGGCAACAACTTCCAAATGCACAAAAAAGCACCGCTCATGTTGATTTACTGTCTGTTTTTAAAGTCTCCATCGAAGCTGTCATCCGTAAATATTTCTCTTTTTTGCGATGTTGTTTTAACCAACATCATACACGACGACGAATGTAATTAGCGTGAGATATGTTACATTTGATTATGTTTAATACCCAACAACGATCATATTTTATCAAATTAAAACGAAGAAAATTCATCGTGATTTCGTATGAAATAGTTGCATTATAACAAAAGCCCAAGCTGCTCAGACTCGGGCTTTTCTGATCCAACGACTGGAAACAAATCTAATCAGGCCTGGACAGCCTGCTCCTCTTGGGATGCAGGGAAGACAATTGCATTACGACAACCAAGACACCTACACCAATGACAAATCCAATAAAAAGTGATCCGAAGAATCCCATAATAAGCTCCTTATTTTTCAGGTTAAAGTTGCAGAAAAATCAATCATCCTCTGGCAGCATGATGGTCAGGACTGGCTCCCCGTGATCACCGGGGCCGATGTGGGCGACGACTTCGACGGTCTCCTTGCGTCCCGGAGCCATCAGGAAGTTGACTTTGAAGGTGACCCTGTCGGTGTTGACGGTCTTCCTGGCGGCAAACAGCGCCAGAACCATCAGGTCATGGAGGCGGCCGGTGACGGATTGCCCCTCTCCATCGAGTCCGGTAGGTGGTTCAACGTATCCGTGGAACAGGTGATCGGTGACCACCGTGTGAAGCCGGAAGCCGATAGCCTTCGCAGTTTCGGTGACGTCGACCAGGACGCCATCGGCGATGGCCTGGGCACGAGAGTAGGAGTAAATGACGTTCCAGCTTTCATCTTTATTCATTATCGGAACCAACTTGCTTCGGAGGGAACAGCTTTTCAAACCGATTACGAAAATTCGCTGTAAGTGCGAGTCCAATTTCCCCGTAGTACTGGACGAGTAATCCATCACTTTCGAGTGTCGAGTTGTCCATAATCTTGAAGAGCTGTTCAATTGGACGAAATGCGTCGATGATTTCGTCCTTCATGTGGAGAGTATCAGGACGTTGTTCAACCATTATCTTCTTCTCCCGGTTCAAAGAGTGAACTTTGGGGAGAAGAATACCCTGGGGCGGAGAGGCGGTCACGAGGCCTTGAGGAAAGCTGGAATTAGCCCTATGAAAATCGAACGTTGGCCCGGAACGGGATTCTCCTGGGTTTTCAGCCGAGGGGAGCCCTACCCAAAGGCCCAGCTGAAAAAATCTAAGGGCGGTCCCTTCCCGAGCGAATCCAGGGGATGTCCGTTGGGGCGGTCCAGAGTGCCATGACAGCCCAGAGGGGACGGCAACCAGATGCGCAGGGTGCTGCGCTTTTGGTTCAGAAAGGAAGGATCGATGGACCAAGTCGCGGTATCGTTGAAAATTTCAGAAGAACATCAGATTATATCGTAGTGGTTCTTATTGTAAGGCAACCCGTGTCGTGGTATTCTAAAAGGATACTGTTACGGATAGCAGAGGCATAAAAGACAAATTGAGAAACCCTATAAATTACCCCGTGTAGGTTGTCCGGAACAAAGTACTCAATGGGAAACAGGCACATCCTCACAAACTTAAAATAAAATTTAGCATGTTTTAAATCTGTTCAATTAGTTGACATTGGCTACTAATGCCATACGGGGGAATTGATGCTATCAGATTTTTTTTCTATAGTTGCCAAATATGGGGCAGAAGCGAAAGACAAACTCTCCAATCCTGGAGCCAGAGGTGAGCCTGAAGATCAACTACGAAGTCCCTTTGAGTCTCTATTCGTCAACTTGGCTGAGTTACGTGGGATCTCGCGTAAATCGATCACCCTAGTAGGTGAAAGCTCTGTCAGTGAATTGAAGACGCGTCCTGACTACGCTGTGACCCTCAACCATTCTTTAGTCGGATTTATTGAACTTAAAGCCCCTGGGAAAGGAGCAGATCCTCGCCAATTAAAGATTCCCCACGACAAAGAACAATGGGAAAAACTCCGTTCTTTGCCTAATCTCATTTACTCAGATGGAAATGAATTTTCCCTTTGGCAAGAGGGCGAAATTGTTGGAAGTATCATACATGTAAATGGCGACATTACGACGTCAGGCAATACACTTGAAGCTCCCCAAGAGTTGGGGCTTATCGTTGAGCGTTTTCTCTATTGGGAGCCAATCCCACCTAAAAATGTTAGTGAATTAGCCAAAATGACTGCACGCCTGTGCAGATTGCTGCGTGACGAAGTAACTGAGCAACTCCTTTTGAAAAGCCCCGCACTTACTTCTTTAGCCACCGATTGGCGCATGCTGTTATTTCCAGAAGCTACTGATGAAGCTTTTGCTGACGGTTACGCCCAGGCTGTAACTTTTGGCTTACTTATGGCCAGAGCAAAGGACATCAGCCTTACTGAAGGTTTTGAAAAAGTTAGCCACAAATTGGCTCAGACTAGCTCTCTTATTGGTACTGCTCTAATGTTCTTAACTGACAATGCCGATAGCCAAAAAACGTTACAAACATCCCTGGAAACTATCAAACGCGTCCTTAATAATGTAGCGTGGTCCAGTATTAGCAAAGGCAAACCAGAAGCTTGGTTGTATTTTTATGAAGATTTCCTCCATATTTATGACAATGACTTGAAAAAAAAGACTGGGTCATATTATACTCCTCCTGGAGTTGTGTCAGCAATGGTTTGTCTTGTTGATGAGGTTTTACGAAGTCATCGTTTTAATCTACCGCGGGGCATAGCATCACCTTCGGTAACAATAGTTGACCCTGCCACGGGGACAGGTACTTTTCTGCTTGGCATCCTTAGGAAAATAACTGAAATTATTAAAAGCGACGAAGGAGACGGTGCAGTCCCAGCTGCGATATCAGAAGCAATATCCCGTTTAATTGCATTTGAAATACAATTGGGTCCTTTTGCGGTTGCGCAATTACGAATCTTAGCTGAAATTGTTTCCTTAACGGGGAGGACTCCGACTCGCCCTCTACGCATGTTCGTTACTAACACACTCGGCGATCCAAATGATGACGAGGGATGGATTCCGGGAATTCTTGCCCCAATAGCAAAATCCAGAAAAGATGCTAACAAGATAAAGCGAGAAGAAAAAATAACTGTCGTTATTGGGAATCCACCCTATAAAGAAAAAGCAAAAGGTCGGGGTGGCTGGATTGAGGGAAAAACAAAAGAAGCTGAAAAATATGCACCGTTGTCAGATTGGAAGCCTCCACGAGAATGGGGCGCTGGGGTACACAGCAAACACCTAAGAAATCTTTATGTTTATTTTTGGCGTTGGGCCACCTGGAAGGTATTTGACCACCATCGTGAGAACAAAACTGGAATTGTTTGTTATATTACTGTCGCAGGGTTCCTAAACGGTCCAGGATTTCAGAAGATGCGCGATTATTTGCGCCGTACATGTGATGATATATGGGTTATTGATTGCTCACCAGATGGACATCAACCCGAAGTCAGCACACGTATATTTCAAGGAGTGCAGCAGCCCGTATGCATAGTTTTGGCTTCTCGCTCGAATCTAACGTGTGAAGATACTCCGGCCAATGTGCATTTTATCTCTCTCCCAAAAGGGCATAGATCTATTAAATTTTCATTTCTTGAGAATATCGATATTAATAAAACAGAGTGGATTCAGTGTCCAAACGAATGGCGTGCACCGTTTCTTCCTCTTTCCAAAGGGAACTGGGCTAGTTTTCCAGCTTTAGACGTTTTTTTTACATATAATGGCTCTGGGGTTATGCCCGGTCGCACATGGATTATCGCACCAGACGCACAATCCCTCTACCTACGGTGGGATAATCTTATAAAAGCTTCAGATGAACAGAAGGAAATACTTTTTCACCCACATCTTCTAAACGGAAAGCCAGGTGATAAGCATGTACATCGTCCAGCAACATCCCAATTAGCAGGTTTCCCTATTAACTTCAAACCAGTTTCTGACGAAAAGGGAACATGCCTTAAACCCATTCGGTATGGTTTTCGATCATTTGATCGGCAATGGATTATACCTGACAACCGTCTTATCAATCGACCGAATCCCGAACTGTGGAACAGTCGATCCGATAAGCAAATATATTTAACAACACAGACACGCGAAATACTTACCTCAGGACCTGCCCTAACTGTCACAGGATTAATTCCAGATTTACACCACTACAATGGACGTGGCGGCAGAGTATATCCTCTTTGGAATGATAGACTTTCAAGTATTTCGAACATACAACCGCAACTAATTAATATATTAGACCGATTTTATGCGCACTCAATAGCAGGGGAAGATGTCTTCTCTTATATTGTAGGCATCACAGCGCATCCAGGATATACAAAAAAATTTCGACATGACCTCTTAACTCCCGGGTTGAGAATTCCGCTTACAAAAGATTATATTGTATTTTGCGAAGTCATGAATATTGGTAAAATTATTATCTGGCTTTCCACTTTCGGTGAAAGGATGGCCGACGCCAGTAAAGGCAGACCAGCACAACCACCAAGGCTTCCCATTGAAAAGAGACCTAGGATGCCTACGGAGGGAGCTATTCCTCAGACAAAGGATGAAATGCCCGACAATATAAAGTTTGACCCGGATAAAAGACGACTTTTTTTAGGGAATGGCTTCATTGAAAATGTGGCACCTTCTATTTGGGAATATGAAATTTCAGGAAAAAAAGTACTATCACACTGGTTTAGCTACCGTAAATTAAATCGCGATCGACCCATTATTGGAGACAGAAGGTCCCCCTCACCTTTAGGCGACATACAGCCAGATTATTGGATGGCCGACTACACAACTGAACTTATAAATATAATAAACATCCTTGGCTTGTTGATCGAGCTTGAACCGTGTCAAAGCGAACTTTTAAACAAAGTGTGCGCAAGTGAACTTATTTCATCAGAAGAACTGACGTCTCTAGGAATTACCGACAATCCATTTAAACCCAAAAGAAAGAAAGGAAGATCAGATCCAGGGTTACTAGACATCATTCAAAAAAAATAACTGTGATCTTACCTTCTCTTGTATTGTTTTCTTCCAATCTAGTGATCTCTTCTTCAAGCACCTTCCTGGTCGGTTCATCGCGATCAATTAGCAGGAAGACCTCCTGGGATTTTCACCCCTGAGTGTGGGGGGCACTGACTTCATTACATACCTAAACTGCCACTTCAGACTGTGTGAGCCCAACGGTGTCGACCGTTCCGAAAATTTATCCTTTAGTAATCGAATACACGATGACAATGATGATATCTCAACAATTCTTGGGCACATAAGTCGTTAGCACGTCTTCGATGGGCCCCATCATACCCCTGACCCTGCTGGTTGTTTCGGAATTTCTCACACAAGAGAAAGACGAGATTGTTTACATTCATTCCACTGACATATTTCAGGGATATTATCATACCTCTCTCTTAACTTGTCTCGTAATCCAAACAAGCGCCTCTCGGCGGTGTCCACCAACTGGCTGAACGTTGTTACATTAACAACCCCAACCTCAACATCGTTACTATTCTTTACGGATTGTTTAGGTTGCAAATTTTCAGAAAATGACTCTCCTACGACATACGCAAAAATGTATGGACTACCTATTAATCCGCCGCACAAAGTAAGGTCTTCAACGTATGAAACAGCCTGGTTTCTTTCGTTCCTACCTATTTTAAAACCACCTCGTTTGAGTTCAACAAGGAGGATTCTGTTGATGGACACAAGTTTTGTTGTTTGGTCAAAAGAATCTGTGCAAGTTGCAGAAATCGTCGAGTCAGGAAGCACAAGGATGTCTGGGCGCTTTCGCTTGTTAACAAAAAGGCCGTCGTCAGTCTTAATGCCAAATAATTGCCTTACTGCTGTTTGGAGTTGTCTGTTTGACGTATATTCTGGCGAGTCAAATTCTACACCGAATAGCCACCTAGATTCTGTTATCAATGGATGAAGAACCCTTAGTTCATCAATATCGGGATTTGATGACAATTTACCTATCGCATCCACAACTGAAATTCGCTTGTCTATTTCATCAAGCACTGTCAAAGCATCCTTAACAGACCAATCATTCAGTAAACGATTCAATCCATCTACATCATTGTCGTTAAGTTGCGACAACTTTTCTAGCAGCTCTTTTCCACTTCTTGTTTTCCCAAGTTTTATTACAGTATCAACCATAAGAGATATAGATTCATACTTAGCAGTCGGGTGATACGACGTCAAAGTCTCTATAGCTTCATTCACTTCATAGCGAGCAAGCGGTGGAAGACTCCTCATTTCCTGATCAAATTCACTTTTAATTTGTGATTTTGTCTCTTCAATCGTTTCTTTTGATATTTTTCCAATCATTTTAATAATATATTCGTGAATTACTGAGTAGAACGTATCCATCACATTGTCTTTCTTAAAGCCGGTCCAGTCATCAAGGATATGATCAGAAAGATCATTCGTCTTCACAACAACTGTATATCTTTTCGCAAATCGTGATCTTCCATCCAAAACAGATTCTTTTCCCAAAATCCAAGAGGGTTCTCCGACTAACCTGCCTGCTTGCCAAAAAGCCACACCTTGATATCTCGTTGATTTTGCTGCTTTCTGCGTATCAATAAATAGGCAATGTACTGTTATTCCTTCCATCTTCAGCTCTGAAGCATCAATCAATCCTGAGTGCTCTTCAAGAGGAACAGATTTTCCGTTTATTTCTACACTAAATTGAGGGTCATGTAAAAATCTAGCGGAAATTACAGATAGAATTGTTTCGGGGTTAGGTAAATTGCGTTTAACAGTTACAGTGAGGCGCGTCCCGTGACGACTAGCGCCCCCGCCATCCTCAACACTTTCTTCTTTTAATACGAACGGTTCTTTTTCACTCAATGTTGTAACGACAAAAGTTGATTTTATTGATTTTGCGCATGTCTGAACCAGGTATTCATTATTAAAGCATAACAGCCCATGCCTACCAATACCATTCCTGCCGTAAGCAAGTCTATTTCCCTCTTTTTCGTCTGGAAACTCAACTTTATCACCTTGATGTTTAATCCTATTGTAACCCAATTTCATCCACCGATTATGAAATTGCTCTGGCGTTAGCCCAATACCATCGTCTTGGATAACAATTTCTTCACCGTGCGCAGATGGAATAATAATCGAAACCTTTGAAGCACCTGCATCCCATGCATTTGCAACTAATTCTGTCAAAGCAACTTCTGCAGAATGGGCCAGAGGCCCCAGTGTTCTTAAAAGATAATCTTCTTCAAATAATGACCCTTGTACAAAAGAATTTTTACTTAGCATGTTACAACCTGCACACGGATTATGGTTATCAAATATGCTAAAACAGCAATTTAACAGAATACAATTGCCCTGGAGGTTGGTCTACACCAATACCGTCACAAAATTTATGGCTCTATTCGCGTTAGCAGTTGACTCTATTGTATTTATGTTCCATACTGCATTTGTGCGGAGGCAGTATGGAAAACACAGCATTTCAGGCATTGCTGGCACTGGTTGACGACCT
>Ga0070399_1003834_pt1 | contig 12935 bp, 7 predicted proteins | sample BioMet4_FD_61217 | JGI IMG/M metagenome (GOLD analysis project Ga0070399, IMG submission 61217) | Microbial communities from bioreactor (seeded with sewage sludge) at LBNL, California, USA - Biofuel metagenome 4 (version 1) | ecosystem: Engineered > Bioreactor > Anaerobic > Unclassified ... | reverse complement strand
ATGGACAAGAATGATATTATACAAGATCTTACTTATGCGGCCATTCTTAAAGATTATGGGAAAAAAGTCCCTTTATCACGTCCTGAAGGATATGACCCAACTGAATTTGCTTGTTCTTGTGTTAATCCATTGTGTACTAAACCTATCGAGCCGGAACGTTTATGGAGTGTGGATAAAATGCTGACTTATGGTAAACTACCTAATCATAAATATATGATAAATTGGCCAGCTGAAGGCAATGATTATTATTTAAATGTAGTAGACAAAAGTCCAAAAGAACGTGTTGAGGCACTTAAATATGCTAAATGGCATACTTTATGCTTCGTATATTTTATTCAGCATGAATTGGGGTATAATACCTTAGGTCTAGCTGATGATGAATATCCAACATTGGATAAATTGCCTTACATCCCTTACTATAGAGAGTCCAGGAGAATACATGGTTTAGTACGTTTTACCTTAAATGATATATTACATCCTTATGATCAACATGATAAATTATACCGGACATGTATTGCTGTTGGTGACTATCCCGTAGATCATCATCATGCCAAATATAACGGATCTGAAAAGCTTCCAGATCTACACTTTTCTCCTATACCCTCTTTTGGATTGCCTTTAGGGACATTGATTCCTAATAATATTGATAATTTGATTATAGCAGAGAAATCAATATCTGTTTCCAATATTGTCAATGGTACGACTCGTTTGCAGCCCGTGGTTTTACAAATAGGTCAGGCTGCCGGAACTCTCGCTGCTTTGGGTGTCAAAGAGCAAAAAAACACCTCTGAAATTGGTGTTAGGGATGTTCAAAATTCCATATTGGCTGCAAAAGGCTATTTACTTCCTTATTTAGATGTTAAAGTTAGTGATCCTGTGTTTAAGTCTCTTCAACGAGTCGGAGTTACGGGCATAATGAAAGGCGTTGGTAGAAATGTAGGCTGGGCTAATCAAATGTGGTTTAGGGCTGATACTTTATTATTGGAATCGGAACTTGATGGGTTGTCTGATTATTATCCGCTAATAAAGAATAAAATAGAATATAGCAATACTCCAGTAACCATTAGTGGTGCAATTAAGATAATCGAATTAATATTAAAAGATGAAAGGATAAATAATATAGATGTTCTTGATAGAGTCAAGAATATGTGGAAAGAATTCGGTTTTAAAAACTTTGATTTGGAGAGATATATATTAAGAGGGGAAATGGCTGTCATTCTTGACCAAATATTAGATCCATTTAATCGTAAACAAGTTGATATTGTTGGAAGGATAAAATGTAAGTAAATGCTGTGATTGTTAATATAATATGTCTTTGTATACCTTAAACTAAGATAGATATGTTTGTAGCATATAAAATATAAAATTAAACACATATAGTACTATGATGACCGAAAGACGAAATTTTTTAAAAGGGGTGTTAGCTGCCGCTTCTTTGGCGGCTGGAAATAAACTGTTTGCTTCTTCTGAAAAAATGATGGTTCCATTTGAGAGAGCGGCTGTTAATTCTTCAAAAGATTTTATTACTCCTATGGCGATGCAAGGTATGCCAATTAAAGCGACTTTTTTGGATGAAATAAGCTGGGATATACCTCATCAAAATTGGGGAATAAAAGAATGGAACAACGATTTTAAATCAATGAAAAAAATGGGAATTAATACAGTGGTATTGATTCGCGCGGGTTTAGGTCGATGGGTTGCAGCTCCTTTCCAATCTCTTTTAAAGAAGGAAGACATTTATTACCCTCCTGTCGACTTAGTCGAAATGTTTTTGAGCTTAGCTGATAAATATGACATGGCATTTTACTTTGGAATGTATGATTCTGGTAAGTACTGGCAAGAAGGGTTATTCCAAAAAGAAATAGATCTTAACATGTCTTTAATTGATGAAGTCTGGAGTAAGTATGGGCACCATAAATCATTTCAAGGGTGGTATTTATCTCAAGAAATTAGCCGTCGTACAAAAAATATGTCTAAAATTTATGCAGAAGTGGGTAAACACTCGAAAGAAGTTTCTGGGAATTTGACAACAATGATATCTCCATATATACATGGAGTTAAAACTGATCAGGTAATGGGAGGAGATAAAGCCTTGTCAGTACGTGAGCATGAAGAAGAATGGAATGATATATTAGGAAACATAAGCGGAGCAGTTGATATTTTGGCTTTTCAAGATGGCCAGGTAGACTACAATGAATTGTATGATTATTTGGTTACGAACAAAAAATTGGCTGATAAACATGGGATGAAATGTTGGACTAATATAGAATCGTTTGATAGAGATATGCCTATTCGTTTTTTGCCAATAAAGTGGGAGAAGCTTTTATTAAAACTAGAACTTGCTCGGAAAGCAGGAATGGAGAATGCTATAACATTTGAATTTTCCCATTTTATGAGTCCTAATTCAGCTTATTTGCAAGCTGGACATCTGTACAATAGATATTGTGAGCATTTTAATTTGTAGTAAACCAATCTAAAGATTTTATGAAATGAGTAAAAAAGTTAACAAAAAACAGAGGTTTTTAACTTCAATGTTTGTTGTGTTCTTTCTATGCACGGTAAATTGCTTTGCACAGAACACAATAAAAGGAATTGTAAATGATGGCAAGGGAGAATCCATACCGGGAGTTTCTGTTGTCGTAAAGGGCACGACTATTGGTGTGATAACAGACCTTGATGGTAAGTTCAGCATTAATGCGAAGACTACAGATGTATTAGTATTTTCCTGCGTTGGAATGACTACTCAAGAAGTCAAAATAAACAATCGACGCTTCATTACAGTAAAGATGGAAGAAGACATTGCTTTGTTAGATGAAGTTGTGGTAGTAGGCTATGGTACTCAGAAGCGTACAAGTGTTACAGGAGCTGTTTCTACAGTATCAGATAGGGAAATACTAAAAGCTCCTACAATGAGTATTAGTAATATTGTTGGTTCGAGAGTGTCAGGTATTGCCGCCGTACAATCCAGCGGACAGCCTGGAAGCGATAATGCGTCATTGACAATACGAGGTCAAGGAAGTATTGTGTATATAATTGACGGTATTAGGCGTAGTGTCGCTGATTTTAATGGACTCGATCCTAATGAAATAGAATCTGTATCTGTACTAAAGGATGCTTCTGCTGTTGCTGTTTATGGACTTGATGCCAATGGCGCATTTATTGTTACGACAAAGAAAGGTCGGGAGGAAAAGACGACTATTGCTTATTCTGGAGAATTTGGCATTAGCCAGAATGCAAATGAGCAACAATGGTTAGATGGTCCTGGTTATGCTTATTGGTATAATAAAGCACGTGAATTGGACGGTGATGCAACGGTATTTACTTCTGAAATGGTACAAAAAATGAGAGATGGAGTGGATGGCTGGGGAAATACAAACTGGTACAAAGAAATTATGGGAACAGGTACTAGGCAGCATCACAATATATCTGTTTCTGGAGGAACTGATAAAGCGCATTTCTTTACATCATTAGGTTATATGGATGAAGAAGGTAACATTGATAAATTCAATTATAACCGATTAAATCTTCGTTCAAATATAGATGCTAAAATAGCAAAGAATTTGACGTTTACTTTAGGTGTCTCCGGACGTGTAGAAAAACGGAATGCTCCTCGTTACTCGGCAGACCCGGATGCTTGGCTTAATATTACTCAACAAGTTATTAGGGCACTCCCGTATGCTCCTAAGACAATGCAATATAATGAAAAAACTTATTATGTTTCTACTCCTACAGATTCATCGCCTGTCAATCCGCTGGCTGCCATATATGAGTCAGGCTACAATAAGTCAAATAATTCATATATTCAATCGAATTTCAGTCTAGAATATGATGCTCCTTGGCTTAAAGGGTTGAGCTTTAAGGTGCAAGGATCATACGATTTGACATACACATTTACAAAAGCATTATCTATTCCTTTTAAAGCCATGATAATGAATTTGCCTAATGCAAATACTACGGCTTTGACTTATTATTTGGGGAACGATGCTTCTGGTACTAACACTAGTTTGGGAGAATCCGCAGCTCGTGCTTATAATCTTACTACTCAAACCAGTGTGAATTATGAAAATAAGTTTGGAAAACATTCAATCAATGCAATTGCGTTGGCGGAAATCCGTGAAAACAAAAGTAATGCTTTGAGCGCAACTGGATATGGCTTAGATTTTCTTTCACTTGATGAACTTGATAAAATTGTCAATAAAACAGGAAGTGGAGAAACAAAGTATCCTGATATAGGAGGTTATAGTGGTATGACGCGTGTTGCTGGGTTTATGGGACGTATTAATTATGCCTATGATGATAAATATTTGCTTGAAGCATCGTTACGTTATGACGGTAGCTACCTTTTTGGAGGAATGAATAAACGTTGGGTCACTTTGCCGGGACTGTCATTGGGTTGGCGTATAAATAAAGAAGATTGGTTTAATCTCCCCTTTGTGGATAATTTGAAAGTAAGAGGGGGAATTGGAAAAACAGCGACTAGTGGCATTAGTGCTTTTCAATGGCGTAATACAATGGCTCTTTCTACGAATCAGGTCGTCATAGGCGGTAACTCCCAGAGCATGATATATGCTTCTGTCCTTGGAAATCCTAATCTTACGTGGGCACAATGTCTTAATTATAACCTAGGGTTTGATGCCACATTATGGGGCGGTTTATTAGGTATGGAATTTGATGCTTTCTATAAATATGAGTATGATAAGCTTGGGGCTGTTTCTGGCACATATCCTCCTTCTGTTGGTGGTTATTATTTTTCGACTGCTAACGTAAATAAAGTTGATTATAAAGGATTTGATTTGACATTTTCTCATCGTAATAGCATTGGTAAATTTAACTATGGTGCAAAATTGATATGGTCTTATACAAAAGGTAGATGGCTAAAATATAGTGGAGATGCAGAAAATACACCAGATTACGCCAAGCTTACAGGTAAACCCATTGGCGCAAAATATGGATATATAGCATTGGGACTATTTAAAGATGAGGCTGATATTGCCAATTCTCCTGTAATGGAAGATAAAGCTGTACTTCCTGGATATATCAAATATTTGGATAGGAATGGAGATGGTGTTATTACCTATGCACAAGATATGGGATATGTAGGAAAAAGTAGCATTCCTACACATACCGGTTCATTGAATTTGTTCGGTGATTACAAAGGATTCGATTTCGATGTTCTTTTCTCTTGGGGATTGGGCAGCGAAGTAGCTTTAACCGGTGTATATACTGCAAGCGGTTCAGAGGGAATTATGGATAATACAGGTTATACCAAGCCATTCTATCATGGAGGAAATTCTCCTGTTTACTTGGTTGAAAAATCATGGACTCCGGAAAATACAAATGCAGAATTTCCACGCTTATCATTAGTCCCAATCAGTTCGAACAATGCATTTTCTTCTACATTCTGGTATAAAAATGGAGATTATTTACGCTTGAAAACAGCTCAGATTGGTTACAATCTTCCCAAACAGTGGCTCTCTTATATAGGAATTGGTGGATTCAGAGTTTATGCAGAAGGATATAATCTTCTTACCTTTAGTAAAGTAAATAAATATAATATTGATCCTGAATCACCTGCTGTAAACAACGGTTATTATCCGCAGCAACGGACTTTTTCTTTAGGGGTTAAGGTAACATTCTAAAAGCAGACATTATTATGAAAAATAAATTTATTAATATATTATTAGGTATTTTACTCTTGAGCATAACGTCGTGTGACAATTGGATTGATGGAGTAAAGCAAACCGCTACAGTAAGTGATGAAATAGTCTGGAACGATGAATCTAGTGTAAACTTGTATTTAAATGGATTATATACTTACTTATATAAGTATGGGCAATTTGGAACTTTACAATTTGAGGGTAGTTTGACCGAAAGCTTGACAGAGACGTTTAAATATGGTTCGTATGCGCTGGGTGATAGAGCCGGGCACTCTAATAATTATGTTTTCAATCCCGAAGCAATTTCTTCAGCTGGATGTTTATACGATTGCTGGGGGACAGCTTATGAAAATATCCGTCGTATCAATCAATTTCTTGCCATGCAGCAAAAGTATTCCACATTTTCTGAAACGAAAAATTTGCAGTGGGAGGCCCAAGCCCGTTTTTTCCGTGCTTTTGTCTATTTCCAGTTAGCTAAACGCCATGGAGGAGTTATATTGCGTAAAGATATAAACATGAGTAATGACCAAGCGCGTAGTAGTGCGGGAGAAACATGGCAATTTATCGCTGATGATTTGGATTTTGCTGCACAAAACTTGCCAAAAGAGTGGGATAGTGCGAATAAAGGACGCGTAACTAAAGGAGCTGCTTTCGCTTTTAAATCTCGTGCAATGCTCTACGCTGAGCGCTGGCAAGATGCATATAATGCAGCCGATAGTGTTATCAAATTGAACCAGTATGGGTTGATGGATAGCTATGAAGATGCATGTAAAGGTAATAATAAAGAGTCTATTCTTGAATTTGATTTTGCTATTGTGGGGCCTTACCATAGCTTTGACAAATGGTATGTGCCTGCCTGTGATGGATTTGAGTTTGGTGCACTTGGAACTCCCACACAGGAAATGGTCGAAGCTTACGAGAAAGCTGATGGTACCAAAGTCGATTGGTCGGCATGGCATGGTTCATCTACTACGACAGTTCCGCCTTATGCTCAATTAGAGCCGCGATTTAAGGCAACGATTATATATCGGGGTAGTGTCTGGAAAGGAAAAACAATGGATTGCAGTGTAGGTGGTACTAATGGTGAGTTTATGCCTTATCGCGAACAACCTTATTCGTATGGTAAGACTGTAACTGGTTATTTCTTGCGTAAATTATTGAATGAAAAGTTGACGGATATAAATGGTACACCAAGTACACAACCTTGGGTGGAAATACGTTATGCAGAAGTACTGTTGAATAAAGCTGAAGCTGCTTATCGTTTAAATAAAATAAGTGATGCGCAATCAGCCATGAATGAAGTTCGAGCACGTAAAGGTGTCAATTTGCCTGCCAAAACTTCTACAGGGAATAATTGGTTTAATGATTATCGAAATGAGCGTAAAGTAGAATTGGCTTATGAAGGACACCTTTTCTGGGATATGCGCCGTTGGAAACTTGCTCATACAGAATATACTGGTTACCGAGTACATGGTTTTAAAATTACTAATGGTGGTACATATGAATACATTGATTGCGATTATCAGGACCGAAGATTCTTACAGAAACTTTATGTGCTTCCGATTCCGGATGATGAACTGAAAAATAATTCGCTTATCGAACAATATGACGAATGGAAATAACTTGAAAACAGAAAACAATGAAAAATAAAATATTATTATTTCTATCGGCAATTGCGCTCATAACGGGCGTGGCTGCTTGTCAAAGCCCTGAAGAATTGACCCCTTCGATGTCGCGTAATGGCATTAATAGTGTCACGGCATCTTTCCCTGATGACAACAGTGACGAGAATAGTTTCAGTAGTGAAATAAATTATGAGAGTCATACGATAACAATTGTTATCCCTTATAATTATCCCAAAAATTCGGATAATGTCATGACTCTTTCCAATCTTACAAAAATGAAGGTTAAGGCCAACTTGGATGATAATGTCTATGTAGAACCTTCATTGCACTTTCTGGATTTATCAAAAGAAAATTATATTTCTGTAATTGATCAGACAAAGAAAAAAACATCGTATAAAATTTTAGCGGAGATTCGTAAGAGCGCAGAATGTGCAATTACTTCGTATGTATTATCGAATGTTGGTAGTGCCGGGTTGACAGGTATAATTAATGAAACTGCAAAGACCATATCATTTATCTCGTTGGATAATTTGGGTACTCAGCTTGCACAGCTCTCTCTCTCTCATGGAGCCACTATTTCACCAGATCCAAGAACCATTGCACAAAATTATGATCAAGAATTTTCTGTTACGGTAACGGCCCAGAATGGTACGAATAAGGCTGTGTATAATATTAAGAAAGCTATTCCGAATAAAATATCGAGTGGTATTCGTTCGGGAAGTGCAAAACTTCTATGGAAGAGAAAGTTGACTGTTGATTTGGGAGCGCCAGTTAATTTGCATGGTGGATTGGCTGCTACAAAAGACTATGTGGTAATAAGTACTCGAACAGCTCAAAGCCTTGTCCTTAATGCTAAAACTGGAGCACAACTCACTTCAGTAGATGTTTCAGCGATAGGTGGAAATATAGGCTTAGGTAATTTCTACAATACAGCTGATGATGCGGGCCACGTATTAATTTCTAATTTAGCACAGAATCACGGAACGTTCAAGATATGGAAACTTGATTTGCTTTCCGGAACTCCTCAAATCTATATTGACTGGTCGGACAATACAACACTTGCTGTTGGGCGTAAGTTTTCAGTACAAGGTAGCATCGATGGCAATGCTATTATCACTGCGCCTATACTTACCGGGACAAGCAATAGATTTGCACGTTGGAAAGTAGTTGGAGGTGTATTGCAATCGCAAACGCCCGATATTATCACAGTATCCGGGACTTCGTGGACAACAAATGTAGATGTAGTTCAATCTTCTGCGACCGATGTAAATGCCGACTATTTCATTGCTACATATACCTCTCCTTATACCTTGTTAACATGGATGAATGGCAGTACAAATGCAGTACGGGCAACGTTGGTAAATGTTAGTGGTAATTTTATACCTAATGCAGTAGATTACACGGTGTTTAACAATATTCCTTATGTCTTAGTGAACTATATTAATAGTTTTACTTGGGGGCAAGCAGATCAGATATTCTTAGTTAACGCCGGGAATGCGGGTAATTTCACAGCTCCATATAATGAATGGGGAGCACCGACGTCAACAGGTGGTGCATTGGAATGGACAGTTGGTTTGGATAGCAGTGGCTATAGTTTATTTAATCACACAGCTGCAGGAGACACTAATGCCAACGGGAATGGTACCGGTGATGTTGCTTTCACCCAGTCCGATGATGGTTTCTACCTTTACGTATACTTTATGTTTACGAACGGATATGTGGCCTGCTATCAATTTGATTGCATTGACATGTAGAAGCATAAGGTAAAAGATCTTTGTAAAAGCCCGCGGCTTTTGTCAATTAAAAAGCTGCGGGTTTTTAATATGAAACCTAAAAAAATGAAATATGAATCTATTGAAGACATTATTAGTTGGGCTATTGAGTATTGTTGCTTTTTCGTGCCAAAAGTCGCAGCCCGATTATTGGAAGGATGATGGAGGAGACAATGGAGGAGGAAGTCCTTCTAATGCTGATAAACCACGCTATATCTGGATAGATGCGGCTGCCAATTTTCCAGACTTTGCCAATAGTAAAGAAAATATAGCCCGGGATCTTACTTTAGCTAAAAATGCAGGGTTTACGGATGTAGTGGTAGATGTCCGACCGACTTCTGGTGACGTACTTTTTAAAACAGATAAAGTAGAACAAGTGAAGTTTCTTTATGCATGGGTGTCAGGGGCTTATAGCAAAGTGGAGCGTACTGCAACTTGGGACTATTTACAGGCTTTTGTTGATGAGGCCCATAAATTAGGATTAAAGATACATGCTGCTATCAACACATTTGTGGGAGGAAATACCATGAACGGAGGTACGGGATTTTTATATCGCGATTTATCAAAGCAAGGATGGGCTACTATGCTAAATACTAGTGGTGGCATTGTCAGTTCAATGCAGGCAGATGGTAGCGAAAAGTTTTTGAATCCTGTAAACGAGGAAGTACAAACATTTCTTTGTGACCTTTTGAAAGATTTGGCTAAATATGATTTAGATGGGATATTTCTTGATCGTGGACGATTTCAAGGACTTCAAAGTGATTTTTCCGATTACACACTTACCCGTTTCCGACAATACCTCGGCAATGTTGATGTATCGGCTGCAGATATTTTATCGCCGGGGGCCACTGCCCTTCCTGCTACTTATACGCCTTATCTCACTCGTTGGCTGGAATTTCGAGCAAAAGTCATATATGATTTTATGACAAAGGCTAGAAATGCGGTGAAATCGGTTAATTCTTCGGTTAAGTTCGGAGTTTATGTGGGTGGGTGGTATTCATCCTACTATGAAAATGGTGTTAACTGGGCGAGTCAGAAGTATAATACCTCCACGTACTATAAATGGGCGACTGCAAACTATAAGAATTTTGGCTTTGCTGGTATCATGGATCAAATGCTCATTGGAGCATATGCCTCTCCTCTTAATGTATATGGAAACGGTGAATGGACAATGCAAGGTTTTTGTGCATTGGCAAAAGACAAGACAAAAGGGGATTGTCCAATTGTTGCCGGGGGGCCGGATGTAGGAAACTGGGATCCCAATAATCTTGCTACTCAAGAACAAGAAAATGAGGCTATTGTCAATTCTGTCAAAGCCTGTATGGACGTTTGTGATGGCTATTTTCTGTTTGATATGATTCATTTGAAATTGGCAAATCAATGGCAATATGCTAAGCAAGGCATTGAGCAGGCTATTAAATGAGGATATAACATGAAATAGCAATTTAAGTTATTAGTTAAAAATGTTATTGAAGTATACGATTATGATTATAAAACGATTTTATTTTGTAGCAATAACCTTTCTCGCTTTTTTAATGTATTCTTGTGGAGAAAGATATCCAGACCACCCTTGGGAATGGGATAATGAGGATACTGAAAAGAATCCTACTATTACGGCACAAGGCTGGACTGCTGCCAATAGTTATGGCGAACTTCCGGCTTATATCCAAGTCTATAAATCGCCGGACCAATTATCAGGAAAGAAAGCGATTGCATATATTGCTGTTGCTGATATGGCAAAAACCTCTTTTGATATTTTGGGTGATGTCGCTTATTCAACAGAAGCAAACGGATATGGAGGGTCAGCACTGACTACTCCTTCTGAATTTTATCAAAAGTCAAAATATACTATTATAACGAATGCAGGATTATTTTATGCTGCTAATGAGTTTTATTATTCCCAGAACTTAGTTGTTCGTGGCGGGAAGATGTTGTGTATTAACCAAAATTATTATTCTGAGGATTGGACGAAGCTTTGGTATCCTACCGTCGGGGCTTTTTGCCAGATGCAGGATGGGACATTCCAAACGGTATGGACATACTATAGTAATACAGATAAAGTAAATTATTATTATCCTGAACCTGCAAATAATGATATTAAAAAGGAACCACTGGAAGTTCCTTCTTCGACTTTTCCGGCTGGAGCTAAGATACTGAATGCAACTAATGCGATCGGAGGTGTTACTGTATTGCTACATGGCGGAGAAATTAAGAATACCTATGTACAAGAAATGCTGGATATTTCAGCTGCTACGAATCAGCCGCGAACAGCAATCGGTTATACTGCTGATAAAAAAATGATTCTCTTTGTTTGTGAAGGACGGAATATGACTGAAGGTGTCTCCGGTCTGACAACTGCCGATGTTGCAAAAGTTATGAAAGATCTTGGTTGCACTGAAGCATTGAATTTAGATGGGGGAGGCTCTAGTTGCATGTTGATCAATGGGAAAGAAACCATTAAGGGTAGTGATGGCAAACAGCGTAGAGTATTGACAGCTATTGGCTTGAAATAGAATATATAAAGTCCAGTAGATGTGTTTGTAAAAATAAAACTATTTTGAACCATAATGAAACGTTTTTCTATTATATTTTTATTGTGCCTGCAGGTTTTGGGTTTACAAGCACAATTTTCTTTTCATGATGCCTCTTGTTTTCCATTGTTCGGAAAAGCTAGTCAAATGACGAAAACCCTTTACGACCGTTTGCCTGATTCGTTAGAGCAAATTTCACGATCTACATTGTGGCATTTGAGTTTAAATACAGCAGGAATGGCATTACGCTTCCGTACAAATTCCACTACAGTGGCAGTTAAATGGGAGAGCCGTTTTGACTATCACATGAGTCATATGACTGATGTGGGGGTAAAGGGACTTGATTTGTATTGCTTGGAAGGAGGAAAAAACTGGAGATTTGTCAATAGCGCACGTCCTATTGGGAAAAATAATCAAGTAACAATAATCTCTAATATGCTACCGATAGAAAGAGAGTTTATGTTATACCTTCCGTTATACGATGGAATAACTTCTTTATTTATCGGCATTGATTCTTTATCAACCATAACAGTTCCGAGCGTTCAACTTCCAGAAAGAAAGAAACCTGTGGTTTTTTACGGAACAAGTATTCTTCAAGGTGGGTGTGCTTCCCGTCCCGGTATGGCTTCTACCAATATCATATCTAGAAGGCTAAATAGAGAATGTATTAATTTGGGATTTAGCGCAAATGCTTTTCTCGACTTGGAAATTGCTAAGGTAATGGCAGAAGTAAATGCAGGCGCTTTTGTTCTGGATTTTGTGCCTAATGCAACTGTTCAACAAATGAATGAAGAAATGGTGGAATTTTATAAAATACTTCGGGAAAAGCATAAAAACACTCCAATTATATTTATTGAAGATCCTGTTTTTACTCATTCTTGTTTCGACCAGATAATTGCTAAAGAGGTGAAAGACAAAAATAATACCTTGAGTTCTATCTTTCATTATTTGAAACAGCAAGGAGATAGGAATATTTATCTGATTTCCTCCAAATCGATGCTAGGTGACGATGGGGATGCAACCGTTGACGGTATTCATTTTACAGATGTAGGCTTCATGAGGTACGTTGACTTAGTATATCCATTCCTAAAACGAGTATTAAATCAATAGTGTTTTGGAGGAGAATATGCTTATTGTAATTAATTGGTTATTTATTGAATAAAAGATATGAAAAATCTATTGCGATTTTGGCTCGGAATATTAGGGCTATTTATATCATTCGGTATTCAAGCAAAGGTTTCTTTGACTTCCATTTGGGGCGATAATATGGTATTGCAGCAAAAGTCGGCGGTTGTGTTTACCGGAAATTCTACAATAGGTAAAAAGGTTTCCGCCAATGCTTCATGGGAT